>LHCFI05602__coassemble_2480_pt1 | contig 3341 bp, 3 predicted proteins | sample LHCFI05602__metabat2_high_PE_013 | metagenome-assembled genome bin LHCFI05602 | reverse complement strand
GAGCAATATGCTCTAGCAAAATTAATTCCCTGATCTTGAAAATAATCCCGCACGGCTTCCGCCTGCTTAATGCCTAATGGTGTTAGCGCTGAATCACAGCTTCCCTGCATGCGGTGTCCTTTATTAAACCAAGTTTGACCATGTCTGACTAAATATAAATTAATTGCCATTTCGTCTTACTTTAAACCCTCTGCTGGCCACACGTATGAATCAAAATGGATCTTTTTACCATCAACTGTTAGCTTCACGATTGAAGCATTGCCAAAACCGCCAAAGTTCTTATTCTCGGTAGCATCGCGCACAAACTTAGCTAAAATATCACCATGTCCTACAACTAAAGCAGTTTGACCATCCTCTAAGCCGCTTAAAATCTCGACTACCGCACGGTGCATTCTAGCAACAACGTCTTCGTCTTTTTCCATAGTTGGGTCTACGTTAGGATTATTATAATTCCAAGGCAATAAGAACTCATCACGACCTTCAAAAATGCCATAACATTTTTCTCGCAGGTCTTTTAAACGCGTATAAGGCATTTGATGATCAGTAATAATTTCCAAAGTATCGCAAGCACGCTCTTGGGTTGATGAAAAAGCTTTGTCAAAATGAATACCCTGCTTTTTAAAATAATCGCGGGCCATTTCAACCTGGCGGATGCCTCTTTCATTCAATGGTGAATCACAACGTCCCTGAACTTTATGGTAATAGTTAAAATAAGTTTGTCCATGGCGGACTAAATATAAAGTTTTTGTCATATTTTCCTCGCTAAATCGTTTTTTCCTTTATCTTATCAAAAAAGCACGCGTCGTGCGTGCTTTCATATTTTTTTCGTTAAATTTTGAAGTTCTTGTTGTATTCACTCGAATTTACAACAAAACTTGGCACACTAATGAAGTGCATTGAGTAAATATTGTCAGTCTTGGAAATGCTAAAGCCATAATAATTGTAGTCCCCATCATGACGTGAGCCCTGTGTATTAAATAAATCACCGGCATGCTCCCATTCGCGGTAAAGGCTCTTATCATTACGCTGATTTTCCCCAGCTCCTGCAAAGCCAAAGATCATTTGCTTCAAGCCAAAGTAAATATTCCGCTTCATTTCAGCCATAGACATAATCTTCTTATTAGTAGAAAAACCAGCCATATCTTCGACATAATTATCGTTTAATTCTAAGCCATGTTTTTTGCAAGCCCGTACAATTCCGGCAACATAGTGATCGCCATCTTTGATACTCTTGCCATTTTGCTCGTATTCTTGCGCAATTGAATTAGCTAAGGACTCTACTCCAGAACTATAAACCCACGGCTTCAAACCTAATTGACTACGAGCACTATTAATTAGGCGCAAAGAGAATTCTGCCAGTTCTTTTTGCTCACTAGCGGAAAGATCGGCAAGATTGATCATCTTTTGATCGGCTTTGCTTTCACCTGAGCTAACACGCGAAAAGTCGTTTTGCTCCATTCCTTTCATGCAAGCCTGAATAAAACTAGCACTTGGCTTCCCCTTATATGCTTGCAATAAACTAGCTTTCGTATAGCCGCTCGGCATCTTCATTGTAGCTGTTACATAATTCTGCGTTGCAGCAGTCTTTTTAACGAGTTTGGCATTTTTAGCTAATAGCCATTGAGAGTTATTTCCAATCTTATAAGCCAAATATTTTTTCTTTCCCAGCTTTAAATACTTTTTAGCAGAATAAGAATACTCTCTTTTAGCTACAGCATAATACTTAGACTTCTTGCCCTTATTTGTATAAAGTCTAACTTTCTTAGTTCCTTTAACCTGAACTTTTCCCTTAACTGCTGCTTGAACCGTTTGTGGTGTCGTTTCGTGTATTACACTAGCCGTCCCCATCAGGCAAACACTAGTCAACAAAGTCACAATTAATTTTTGCTTCATAGCTGTTCCACTTTCTGTATGTTTTGATTATTAATATTTGTTATTTAAATTATATCGTATCTATTTAATTAAAAAAATCAAAAAGAGACACACTATCATTTTGACAGCATGCCTCCTTTAAGTTAGTTTGATTTTATTTAGTTTTGAAAAGAGGTTTATTTTTAGTACCAGCCGTTTGCTTGCCAGAATGCCTTAGCAGCAGTCCATGAGCCATAACGACCTTTGACATAGTTATCAGCTACTCGCTCTTGGTTAGCTGCTGAATAGTCACCATTCAAGTATGAAGCTGAAAGTTGGTATTTACCAACGTATTGACCATTTGAAGCACCGTATGAGCCACCAGATTCTCTACCGGCAATCCATTCCTTAGCACTAGCTTCTGAACCACTTACAGTTGAAGTAGTAGTTTGAGTGTTAGTGTTATTTGCTACAGTAGTAGTTGCTGCAGAATTAGTATTTTCAGTTTGAGTTTGGTGTTGTACTGGAGCTTGGGTCACAGCAGCTTGAGTGTGGTAACCGCGAGTTACATACTTAGCACGAACCCATTGGTTCTTGCCTAAGTCATACCACTTGTGACCTTTGGCATCGTAAGCAGTCTTAATTACTTTCCATGAGGTGTTGCTTGCCAAAGTTTGGCCAGTAGCCTCTGGATTCTTGTAGCTGTTGTAAACAGTGATTGCGTTGTCTGAAACGTTCTTAACTGTTACAACATCTGTATCGTTTTCTACAATAGCAGCTTGAACAGTATTAGTGTTGTTATTAGCTGCTACTAAACCTGTAACTGATAAAGCAGTTACTGCAATTGACTTAACTAAGATAGATTTAATTTTCAAAAAAATTCTCTCCTTAAAATTTTAAAAGTCATAAGTAACGAATTTTCACCTTATTCGTCCGTCTCATTCAATTGACACAGCATATACTACCTTGCTTAAATTGCAGAACTATAACAGGAATATCACCTGCAGATTAAGAAACTATTGCAAAGTATGACAAAATTGTAACAATTGTAATATTTATGTAAATTTATTTAGATGATACAAAACCGCATCAGATCGCTATTTAACGCGATTTTTAATTTTTATTTGCTATGTGCAAAAGCTTGTTCGCATTTAATATATTGAAACACTTTTGCAAAACGAAAAAAGAAAGAGTTTCCTCTTTCTTTTTTAATTCTCACAAATTTTTTATTAATTTATTCCATTATTCTGCCTTATCCTCTTCTATAAGTTGACGTTTATTAAGTGCCACAATAAATGGCAGGTAAATCAAAATGTCTAAGATAATATTGATTACTTGCAACATTGAGCCCGCAATACTGCCTGTTGCCAAAAAACCTGAAATAATTGGCGGCATTGTCCAAGGAATTACAGTCCCATTACATAATGGAACTAAGCCTAGGTTCATTGCAAAATAAGTGGTAATCGCATTTACCATTGGCGCAATCATAA
>LHCFI05602__coassemble_1775_pt1 | contig 4769 bp, 7 predicted proteins | sample LHCFI05602__metabat2_high_PE_013 | metagenome-assembled genome bin LHCFI05602 | reverse complement strand
TATATAAACGTAAAATCCAAAGATTAACGCTTTGAGAATTGTGAAGCTTTACGGGCTTTCTTCAAACCTGGCTTCTTTCTTTCCTTCATTCTTGGGTCACGGGTTAAGAAACCTGCTTTCTTAAGTGGACCACGGAAGTCTGGGTCTACTTCAAGAAGAGCACGAGCGATACCAAGACGGATAGCCCCAGCTTGACCTGAGAAACCACCACCGTTAACATTAACGTGAATGTCGTATTGACCTTCAGTTTCAGTTAATGTTAATGGTTGCTTCAAGTCCTTAACCAAGTTAGGGAATGGAATGTATTGATCAACATCTTTATCGTTAACAGTGATCTTACCGTTACCTGGTACTAAACGAACACGCGCAACTGAATTCTTGCGGCGACCAGTACCTGTGTATGCAGCTTGTTGTGCCATTGTATAACCTCCTAGATTAATTTGTTAATATCTAACTTTTCAGGCTTTTGTGCTTCGTGCTTGTGGTCTTCGCCAGCATAAACATGCATCTTCATGAATTCATGGTGACCAAGAGTGTTCTTTGGAAGCATACCCTTAACTGAGATTTCAACCATCTTAACTGGGTTATTAGCAAGCAATTCACCGTAAGATACGGCCTTCAAGCCGCCACGCCATGATGAGTGGTGGTAGTAGAACTTGTCTGAAGCCTTTTTACCAGTCAATCTAATCTTTGATGCGTTGATAACGATAACGTTATCACCAGTATCAACATTAGGTGTGTATTGAGGCTTGTTCTTACCTCTCAAAATAGTGGCAACAGCTGCAGAAAGACGACCAAGAGTTACGTCAGTTGCATCAATAATGTACCACTTACGTTCGATTTCACTAGATTTTGCTAATGGTGTAGTACGCAATTTAAATTCCTCCGTTTATTTGCAGTTTGAAAACAATAAGTTTCCGGGGCCTATCGTGGACAAACATACTATACTAGAGTACGTCCTTTTAGAGAAAAAGTCAATTATAAATGCTGGTCTAAACGATATTTTTGTGGAATTTCATCGTAAAAAACATGATAAAGGTACAAACCACTCGCATGAGCAGTTTGTCTTACCTCTTGACGATCCTTGGCAGCAATTACTCGTTGCAAGTCATGAATTGGCCTACGATCATTACCAATTTCCAGTAGCGCCGCTACCATAATCCGTACCATATTATACAAAAAGCCTGAACCAATAAAATCAAAAATTACTTCATTTTCTTTTTCGTCTTTAGTAATGTTTACATAATAAATGGTCCGAACTTTATCTTCAATTTGACCACCGCTGGCCGCAAAACTGGTAAAATCGTGCTTACCCAATAAGTCTTGAGCTGCAACCTGCATTTTTTCAATATCTAATGGATACGGAAAATGACCAGTATAAAAACGCTTAAAAGGATTAACAAAATGATCTAAACTAACACGATAGCGATACCATTTCCCCTTAATCGAATAACGCGCATGAAAATTCTCATCAACAATTTGGCAATCATCAAAGATAATATCGGTTGGCATCATAGAATTCATTGCCAAAATCATTCGATTGGCTGGAATAGTTTTACCAGGATAATCAAAATGAATTACCTGTCCAACCGCATGTACACCGGCATCAGTTCTACCTGACCCCTGCACAATCACACGCTGCCCCTTAGTCATTTTCTTCAACGCATCTTCAATTGTCCCCTGAACAGTTCGCTGGTCTGGTTGAAGTTGAAAGCCATGAAAAAGATGACCATCATAAGCCATCGTCATTTTATATCTTGTTGTCATATTTCTAATGTGTCCTAAAAATTAATAGTAATCCGACTAACAGTACAAAATAAAATAATGCAATTAAATCATATTTTGACCAACTTAAAACGCGATATTTAGTTCGTCCTTCACTACTACGATAACCACGTGATTCCATTGCTGTAGATAAATCAATTGCCGTTTCTAAAGACTGAATAAACAACGGAACCAAAATGGGCGTAATTGCCTTAGCACGTTGAATTAAACCACCGTCATTGAAGTCCGCTCCACGTGATCTTTGCGCATTCATAATTTTAAAAGTCTCATCAAACAAAGTCGGTACAAAACGAAGCGCAATTGAAATTACTAACGCAATTTTATCCACCGGCACTTTAAACAACTTAAGCGGCTTAAGCAGCCATTCCATCGCATCAGCAATTTCAAGTGGCATTGTAGTAACTGTCATTACTGTTGAAATTAAAATAATTAATGTAAAACGAATAAAAATATAGATTGCATTAATCAAACCATAGCTAGATAATGAAAAAATCCACCAATGCCAATAAATATGACCACCAGTCATAAAAAACAATTGCAAAAGCGACGTAAAGAAAATTAAACCAATCAAAGGCTTAACGCCATCCCAAAATACTTTTGCATTTAATCCTGTAGCGATCACAGCCAAAAAACAAAAAATGGTCACAATCGCATAAGTTATTGAATTATTAGCTAAAAAGATAGCCAATATAAATAATATGGTAACTAATAATTTACTCCGAGGATCCATTTTATAAATAAGAGAATCTCCCGGAATATAACGTCCTACAATTATCTTACTCATAAACTACCCTCGCAAATTTTTATTAATTTCATTAACAAGCTGATCCAGTGTTAACGGTTTATCTTTAAAGTTAAAGTTCGTCAAATCTGAGGCAAAAAAACTAGCCGTTGGTTCACTCAAATAGTGCTTTTCTAGCCAGTTTTTATTAGTAAAAATCGCCTTAGGCGCATCATGTCTAATTAATTTACCATGTTCCATCACTAAAACATCATCTGCATATTCGGCCACATCATCCATATTATGCGTAACCAAGATTACAGTATGACCTGCTTTTTGATAATCAACAAATAATTTCATCATTTCCTTACGAGACTTAGGATCTAACCCCGCTGCTGGCTCATCTAAGCATAAAATTTCTGGTTCATCAGCCATTACCCCAGCAATTGCAACACGCCGCATTTGTCCTCCAGATAACTCAAATGGCGACTTATTTGCTAGCGATTCATCCAATCCTACTCGCTTCAACCATTTCAAAGCTTTACTTTTAGCTTCATCATCGGTTGCTCCAAAATTTTTAGGACCAAATTCAATGTCTTCAAGCACAGTATTTTCAAAAAGCTGTGCTTCAGGAAACTGAAAAACCAAACTAACCCGCTTGCGTAACTTTTTCAAATTTTTATTTCCTGTTTGAGCAGTAATATGATAACCAGCAATATCAATTGTTCCTGAACTCGGCTTCAGTAATGCATTAAAATGCTGCATCAAAGTCGACTTACCACTACCGGTATGACCTACCAATGCAACAAAACTATTTTCAGTTAATTCAAATGAAACATTATCTAATCCTTTTTTCTCCATTGAAGTTCCGGGAGAATAGATATAATTTACTTTTTCAAATTTAATTGACATAGATATTGTTTCAACTCATCTTTCGTTTTTATATTTTTAGGTACAGAAATTCCCACTTCATTTAATTTATTTATTAATTTTTGTACAAATGGAATGTCTAGCCCTATTTCTTGCAACATTTCAGTTTTACTAAAAATTTCCGTTGGAGTTCCTTGAGCTAAAATCTTGCCATCATTTAAGACGATCACATCATCAGCCATATTAGCCTCATCAATGTCATGTGTAATCGAAATAACTGTCAAATTCTTCTCTTTCTTTAAATGCTTAATAATTTTTAGCACCTGCTCTCTCCCCTTAGGATCAAGCATCGAAGTTGATTCATCTAAAATAATAATTTTCGGTTCTACGGCAAGAATACCTGCAATTGCTACTCTTTGCTTTTGTCCACCAGAAAGATTAGCTGGCTCTGCATCTATATAATCCAGCATTCCAACGTCTGCTAAAACTTTTCTGACTATTTTTACCATTTGCTCCCGAGGAACAGCTCTATTCTCAAGCCCAAAAGCAACATCATCGCCAACAGTAGCTCCAACAAACTGATTATCTGGATTCTGAAATACAATACCGACTTTTTCCCTAACATCCCAGACTGTCTTTTGATTTAACGTCATTCCTAAAACAGTGATTCTAGAATTATTAGCAGAATCAGGCAAAAGTAACCCATTAATTAATTTAGAAATTGTGGACTTACCGCTACCGTTGTGACCTATCAAAGATGTCCAGGAACCTCTTTTTATTTTAAAACTAATCTGATCAAGAATCGCTTTTTTAGTATCGGGATAGGTAAATGAAACATCCTTAAATTCAACAGCACAATCTACTGGCATTTTTCCACTTCCTTTCTTAAATCGCTTATTAGCAATTGTAACAGAAAAAAAGAGCAAAAAAAATCACCCATGAAGAGGGATGATTTTTATCATCTAAGCTAGACTAAGCTTGCGCCATCATCTTTACGCTTATTCTCACTTTCATGGATAATTCTTAATACGTATTAAGTTGTGTTACTCTAAATTAAACTAATTCAAGAATAACCATTGGAGCAGCGTCACCCTTACGAGGAACGGCTAACTTCAAAATTCTGGTGTAACCACCATTACGGTCCTTGTAACGAGGTGCTACATCACTGAAAAGCTTTTGCAATGCTGACTTAACAACAACTGCATCTTTTTCTTCGTGAACATCTGCAACTTCGTCACGTACAAATGCAGCAGCCTTTCTTCTAGCTGCTAAATCGCCGCGCTTACCTAAAGTGATCATCTTTTCGGCAGTCTTACGAACTTCTTTAGCACGAGTTTCAGTAGTAAAATGCGTTCGTTCATGATTAATTGAGTAGTCATTTCTCTAAGCATTG
>LHCFI05602__coassemble_1320_pt1 | contig 6609 bp, 4 predicted proteins | sample LHCFI05602__metabat2_high_PE_013 | metagenome-assembled genome bin LHCFI05602 | reverse complement strand
CAAGCACAAAGTGACCAAAAAGCCATTCAAGATGCTTACAACAATAGAGCATTAAAGTACATCGTTGTTTCACCTAAGTCAAAAAAGGGTGCAAAGATCTACTACGCATATAAGAAGAGTGCTAAGGCTAAAAAGGTTTACTTTAAGGCAACCAAGAAGAAGATCAAGTACGGTAAGAAGTACAAGTCATCGATGATCGTTAAAAACGGTAAGAGCAGATATGCTTATATTGGTAAGAAGAGATACTTAAAGACCTCTACTATTAAAGTAGTAAGTGCTAAGTACGCACCAGTTCAATTATCAGATGATTTGAAGAACTTAATTGTTCAAAACTAGAAAAAGTTAATAAAAATTGTAGCGTAAAGGATGAATTATTGTCCTTTACGCTTTTTTGATCTAAAAATTAATAATAATATTGATAAAAAATCTCACTGACCTACAATAGACTTTGCGTTATTTTTAGGGAGTTGTAAAAATAAGAATGAAGAGAGTAAAAGTCTATTTAGGATTAGCTTGTTTGATGACGTTATTATGTTTGAAGCCGCAAGTGGTTTGGGCGCGAGAACTAAATCCATTTCAGACTAAGATGATTAATCCGCATACGTCTTATAGAATTTATCAAAACTTAACTCGTAAAGGTCCGTCAAGAAGTCTATGCCTTGCTAATACGTTTAAACATGGCAATGTTCAAGCCAGTGCAGTTAGAAAAGTTCGCGGCAATAAGTATTGCTATGTTTGGTTAGACGGACATAGAGGCGGTTGGGTCAATCAGCGAGCTTTTTTAAGAAGAAAAATTGCAGTTGTACATCAGATTAGTTTAGTGAAGAATTCGCATTATAGTTTTCCAACTAGGGATGCGATTAATTATGCAACAGATGCAGCAGGAACGGTAATTGAGCCAAGTAAAGTTAAAGTATCTCAAGCAGAAGTTTCATCAAGTAAAAAGGAAAGCTATCGGGTAAGTTATTCTTATGGTAAAGCTCATGCTCAGACAGTTGTTCAAGTGAGAGCTAATGCTAGAGAGGGCATTGTTAAAGCAACCAAAAAACCACAAGCTGGAGACAGTGCTCGTAGCTGGTTCAAGCACTATAAGACGTCTGGTAATTGGGGTAGAAGCTTTGCTCCGGAAACTAGACCGCATGTCTTGAAAAGTGGACATTTTAGACTGAAAACCTATTTCTATCAATCTGCGACTTTATGTCAAAGTGATTCGGTAACTGGAACGGTGGGACCAGTACCAGAAGGATTGACCGTGTCAAATGGTTCAATGTATGCAACAATGTATCATTCACCACATGATACACGTGCTCACATTGTTTCTTATCAGTTTAATCATGTACCTAATCGCTATGTTATGCAAAAGTTGTCATGGCTACCCTGGTCACAATTTCTGCGGCTTGCATCCCATGTTAAGATAAGCCCATATATTAAATTGGGACATGGACAAGCAATCGGTTCAACTCGAAAGTATATTTATGTGATTGCTAATAACCATTTATTGCGCAAGAGCTCTCAATCAGAAGAAATTATGCAGATTAGTAAAAACAATTTGCAAATTAAACAGATTTGGACTTTTAAAGTTTGGAATCATTCAGCTAGAACAGGTCGTTATTTCCATAATGCTACTTTTGTAAATGATCACCAATTTATTGCCCTTTACCATGATGCCACAGACCACCGTTTTGAATATTGGGAAGTTACTCGTCAGGGTAATAGTTGGTATCCTAAAGAGATTGGCGCTACTAGAGGAGATTTTATGCACAATGATTCTCCCGTTCAAGGAATTACCTATGACAAGCATAAAAAACAGATTTATTTGGCCTTTAATGATTATTTGTTTAAATTGAAACGCTCAGGTAAAGTGCTGGCTAGAGGTCACTTTCATACAGGTCGTGAATTTGAGGGGATTAGCGTAAATGGTCGCCATCTTTATGCGGAATTAGCTCAGCGACCAGAGTTATTGTGGCAGAGGATAAGATAGATCTTACTTAAGCAGACCGAACAGGCCTGCTTTTTTTATTCAAGACAACTTTTGAAAATGTTGCTATAAAAGTTCATAATAGAAATTGTTTGTTTATGTTAAAGGAGTTGTTTTATTTTTTATGAAGAATAATGATCACAGCAAGATAAGTCCTAGTAGTCTTGTCTTGATGATTTTTTCTTCTATTTTTGGATTTAGTAATTCACTGACAGCTTTTTACCAAATGGGTTATTCAAGTATCATTTGGTATATTGTCACCGCTATTTTATTCTTCTTGCCATCAGCCTTAATTTTCGCTGAATATGGTGCTTCCTTTAAAGGAATTAAAGGTGGAATCTTTTCATGGCTTGAAGGATCTACTAATGAAAAAGTAGCATTTATTGGAACTTTTATTTGGCTATCAGCTTGGGTGATTTGGTTGGTTTCTTCAACCCAATTCTTCTTGGTTTCAGTTTCAACTGCAATTTTTGGTCATGATACAACCCAAAGTTGGCATTTAGGACCATTAACTTCAACCCAATTATTAGGTGTTTTAGAAGTTATTTTTTTGGCAATTGTTACATTCTGTGCCGCAAAGGGAATTGATAAAATAAAGGCGATTAATAATATTGGTGGGATCTTTACTTTAGGAATTGCCATTGGTTTTACAGCAGTTTCACTTTTTGTCTTTATTTTGAATCATGGGCAATTAGCTGAACCAGTGACCGCACAAAATATGGTTCATTCACCTAATCCAGCATTTCAGTCACCGATTGCGGTTATTTCATTTATTGTCTATGCCTTATTTGCCTATGGTGGTCTGGAAACAACCTCAGGAGTAATTGATTCAGTTGATAAACCGGAAAAGAATTATCCTAAGGCTCTGATTACGGCCATGGTCTTGATGACAGCACTTTATGTTGTAAACATCGTTATGTGTGGGGTGGCTGTTAATTGGAACAAATCGTTAGGTGGTAAAGGTGTTGACTTAGCTAATGTCGAATATGTTTTGATTAATAATTTAGGTATTGTCACTGGTCATAGCCTAGGTCTATCACATTCTACTTCACTGGCAATTGGAACTGTCTTTTCTCGTTTGGCCGGAATTGCGGATGTGTTATCAGGAATTGCCGCTGCCTTTTTGATGGTTTATTCACCGATTAAATCATTTATTGAGGGGTGTGATCCGCGACTATTGCCTAAGAAGATGGTTAAGTTAAATAAGCACAATATGCCTGAATTCTCGATGTGGGTACAAGCAATTGTGGTTAGCGTTATTATCTTATTTATTTCATTTGGTGGTAATGGAGCACAACAATTCTATACAATTTTAATGGATATGATGAATGTTTCTTCATCAGCACCATATTTATTTTTAATTGCTGCTTACCCATTTTTTAAAGCTAAAAAAGACTTAGATCGGCCATTTGTTTTTATTGAAGGTAAGAAAAAAGTTTGGGCAACGACAATTGTTGTTTGGTTAGTGGTTGCGGTCGGAATTATCTTTACTTGTATCGAACCACTCTTTACCGGAGACTGGCAAACTTCATTCTGGACGGCTATTGGTCCAGTGGCCTTTGGTGTTGTTGCTTGGATTTATTACGCATATAATGAACGAAAAGAAAAAGCAATGGCTTAATACGCAAAATAAGACGAAGGATTTTGTCCTTCGTCTTATTTCTTTTCTCTATTTTTTACTTTAAGCCAGCTACTCTGACAACATCGCGTTCAATCATTAATTCCTCATTAGTTGGAATAACCATACCAACAATAGTTGAGTCGGGCTTGGTAATAATGGTGGCATTTTCTTTATTAGCGGCTGAATCAGGCTTAAGGCCTAAAAGTTCGAGTGAATCCATGACATGTTCACGGACACCAAAGTCGTGTTCACCAACACCAGCTGTAAAGGCGATACCATCTAGGCCACCCATTTCAAGGGTATAAGCACCAACATAGCGAATGATTCGATTAATGAAAATGTTCCTAGCTAAGTCAGCACGCTTCTTCTTTTCCCCTTCGAGCTTAGTCATGTCACCACGTAAATCACGCATATCTGGTGAAATGCCTGAAATTCCTAACAAACCAGATTCGTTGTTTAGAACCTTAAGCATTTGATCAGCATCAAGATTTTCCTTTTTCATGACAAAAGCAAGTAAAGAAGGATCAACATCACCTGAACGGGAACTCATCGTAATACCCGCCATTGGTGAAAAGCCCATTGAAGTATCGAATGATTTACCATCTTTCACAGCGGTAACTGAAGCACCAGATCCTAAGTGACAAACGATTAATTTCAAGTCCTTTAAGTCGCGTTTCATAATTTCAGCGGCTTTTTGACTAACATATCTAACCGAAGTGCCATGTGCGCCATATTTTCTTGCACCGTATTTTTCATAGTATTTATATGGAAGTGAGTACAAGTAGTGCACTGGATCCAAGGTTTGGTGGAATGAAGTATCAAAGACAGCGACTTCAGGGACGCCAGGCAATACTTTCATGAAGGCATTAATGACATCGGCTTCAGCGGTATTATGAAGCGGCGCATATTGTTTCAAATCATAAATCTTTTGTAGTGACTTTTCATCAATTAAGGTGGAGTCCTTAAATTCTTCACCACCCGCAACAATTCGATGTCCGATTCCGATGATTTCTTTAGGATCGTCAATTAAATCATACTTTTTTAAATTTTCAAGCAAGATTGTAACGGCAGTTTCGGAATCAGGAATGTCAACTTTTTCTTGGTGTTTTTCACCTTTAACCTTGATTGTAAAGGTGGAGCCGTTAAGCCCAACTCGATCAGCCATCCCTTCGCTGATAACTTTTTCATCAGGAAAGGTGAAAAGCTTAAATTTAAAAGAAGAGCTACCCGAATTAATCGCTAAAATTTTTTTCATAAATTATGCCTCTTTTTCTTAATTTTTGCAGTGCAACCTATCCAGTAAGGGCATGCAATAAAGAAAATGCCACTAATCTGCTTTAAGTAAGTTCTTGCAGTAATAGTGTCAACGTCTTTATTATACAACTTTTGCTGTAAGCTCTTACAGATATTTTTTTATTACTAAAATTTATATATAAATTTGATTGATCATATATAAATTTAGAATATCAATTTGCAACAAAACCGCTTACAAACTATAATGAAATTAACATACAATATATATTGAGAGGAGAAAAACGAATGACCCACTACTACGAAGGCTTTCCACAAAGTGACCGCGATGAAAAAATCAAGATGGTGAATGTGGATGAACTTGAAGAACGTGTTAAGAAGGTAATGCCAGAAGGTGCATATTATTATATTGCTTCGGGTGCAGAAAATGAATGGACCTGGCGTAACAATACTGCTGCTTTTAATCATTTTCAAATTGTACCTCGTGCTTTGACTGAGATGGCTGATCCGCAAACTGATACTGATTTTATGGGGATGCACTTAAAGACGCCAATTATGATCGCTCCAATTGCTTGTCATGGAATTGCACATAAAGATGCGGAAGTCGCAACGCAAAAGGGTGCTGCTATGGCTGGTGCGCTCTTTAGTTCTAGTACTTATGCTAATAAGAGTGTAGAAGAAATTGCAGCTGCGGCTCCGGAAGCACCAAGGTTTTTCCAACTTTATTTGAGTAAAGACTGGAATTTTAATCAGATGGTTTTTGATGCAATTAAAAAAGCTGGTTATCAAGGCATTTTCTTAACCGTTGATGCTTTGGTATCAGGTTATCGTGAAGCAAACTTGCGGACTAACTTTACTTATCCTGTACCATTGGACTTCTTTAAGCGTTACCTTGGTGCAAAAGGTAAAGGTCAAAGCGTAGCTCAAATGTACGCTTCTTCTGCGCAAAAGATTGGTCCTGAAGATGTTGAAAGAATTAAGAAAGAATCAGGTTTGCCAGTCTTTGTTAAAGGTGTTATGTGTGCTGAAGATGCCTATAAAGCAATTGGGGCCGGTGCTGATGGAATTTACGTAACTAATCATGGTGGTCGTGAAGTTGATGGTGCTCCTGCTACCATTGATGTTTTGCCAGAAATTGCACAAGCAGTAAATCATCGGGTGCCAATTATCTTTGATTCAGGTGTCCGTCGTGGCTCTCATATCTTTAAAGCTTTGGCTTTGGGTGCTGACATTGTTGGAATCGGTCGTCCATATCTTTATGGTTTAGCCTTAGGTGGTGCGCATGGAGTTGCTTCAGTTATTGAACAATTAAATGATGAATTAAAGATTGATATGCAATTAACGGGATGCAAGACAATTGATGATGTTAAGCATGCTAAATTGACGCACATTGCTTATACTGCTGATAATTTGCCATCTAATACTGATCCAAGCAGACGCAAGGAATATCCGGTAACTGACGAAAATCAAGTTAAGCAAACTGATGCGGTATCTGGTGCTTCTAAGTTAGAAGGAAAGCCAGCTCCGGAGCCAGAGGCTGATACCACAACTGGTGCATCAGTAAGATAAAGCAAAAATATAATTAATATTCTCAATATGATTGTCATTGAATAAATGATAGTCATATTTTTTTACTATCAAGAACTCAGCGGCTACAATCAAGGTGAAAGCGATTTGATTTTTGGAGAGGAAAATTAAATTATTGAAGAGAATAATGTTTTGACTGATACTGAAGAGCTTAAAATCTTGAGTGATCTTG
>LHCFI05602__coassemble_733_pt1 | contig 14452 bp, 19 predicted proteins | sample LHCFI05602__metabat2_high_PE_013 | metagenome-assembled genome bin LHCFI05602 | reverse complement strand
GCTTTGAATTTGACGCCGAAACAGAAGAAAAATAAGATCAATCAAAAAACGGAGCATTAATTTGCTTCGTTTTTTAAGAGCTATTTGCGTTTCATTTTTCTAATTTTAAGGTAAGAATAAATCATTGAGATTAAGAAAATAATGTCTAGTGGAACGGGAACAATCAATAGAAACAGGGCACCTAGACCGTATTTTAATCCAATGAATAAGTTGATACCTGCGATTACTAGGAATTGGATTAGGATATCCCAATAGCCTACTTTATTCAAGTAAAATAGTTGATATTTTTTATAAAATGGTGAGTAGGCTAGTACAATTACTACGATAATTAAGATGATTGCTGTTAAAATTTTAGTGTCCATTGTTGTTCCCGTGATGTCGATAATTGTTTTGCATCTTGATATCAATATATATTCCAACTGCAGTTAATAAACTCCAGATGATTGTATATGGGATTCTGACTATTACTAAAGTGATATAAGTACTCCAATCTAGAGTAAATGGAAAAACTAGAAATATCCACGGAAGACTAATCAAAGTTACAGTAACTAATTTTCGATAAGGATAATATTTTTTATAGGTTACGCGTGCATTGATAATTTTATAGATGCTAATTGCGGTGAATATCGCCATAATTGTAACAGCGATAAACACAATGATGCTAGTCATAGTTATTCCTTCCTAATTTTATGTTTTTCATAAAGATAGACAATTTAAGCTGAAGTTTTTATAGAGATCAACGACTGATATAGAAGCTAACTATTCAACCTTCTTTTGAAAAATTATATTAGTAACACAAACCAAAAATACAATGATGTTATAAATCAGAAAAATGCTGACAACGAGACCAAAAGTATAGGTCTTGAACCAGAATAGAATTACGATTGCAGAAAGAATTAAGATTAGACTGATCGTAAGCCAGTTAAGCTTGTGAAATTGCAATGTAATACCTGAGGCAAAAGTGCAGATAATGGCAGTAGTTAAAGAGATAATGCCAATGGTAGATGAGTCATAGGCAATAATTTCGCGCAGTTCTGAAACGAGTGAAAGTCCTAAAATTAGCGCGATTAATATTAAAAAGTGGCGTACATAACTATCTATCTTATCCATAATAAAAAACTCCTAAATTAATGTATTAAGCATATAGAAAATTATAGTGTTTTTCAAGTTAAGCAAAATTTACAAGAAATAGCAGATTTTGTTACATTGCTTAATTTTATAGTAGTCATTTTAAAACAAGGCTGTAATATTTCTACGGTAATATAGAAAACGTTGAAAGATAAGAAGTGTTAAGGAGAAATAAATTGAGTTTTAAACGTAGTTTAGTTAAGTTCGCCACAGTTTTGTCAGTATTTTTTACAGGAATTTCATTCATTAATGTTCCACTTCAAACACAAACTGTCCAAGCAGCTAGTCAAAGCAAAACAGAAAAACGTAACGCCGTAGTTAAGCTTGCTAAAGAACAAGTTGGTAAGAGTTACGTTTATGGGGCTACTGGTCCTTCAGCCTTTGACTGCTCAGGCTTAGCTCAATACGTTTATAAAAAGGCTGCTAAAAAGACACTACCTAGAACCACTTATGGTCAAGTTACTAAAGGTAAAAAGGTTTCGTTAAGTCATCTTAAGAAAGGCGACTTGTTGTTCTGGGGTTCTGCCTCAGCTCCTTACCATGTTGGTATTTATGTTGGCGATGGACAATATGTTCACGCTGCAACTCCTAGTCAAGGGGTGAGAAAGCAGGCTATCAGTGCCTACTTTTATCCCTCAGCTGCTAAACGTGTTTTAAATTAATTTGATAATGAAAAATCCCAGTCAGAGATTCTGACTGGGTCTTTTTTATTCTGTGACTTTTTCGGCTTCGCTAACACGTTCTTGGTGCCAAGCGATAATCATTTTCATGATGGCATTAGCTACATTAGTATTTTTAAGTAGTGGACCATGTGAGTATGAACCAATAAAGTTGCGATAGCGCAGGCCTTCGACGTGGTCTTGTGGGTTGTTGCCGTAGCCTTCGATCATGTCGCCGAGGGGATGCAACTTGTCCTTGTTGTCGAAGTATGTTTGACCAGAGTGGTTTTCAAAAGCCTTAACTTCGCCCCATTCGGTCATGTAACGGGTATCACCGATCATTCGCTTGTCGCTCTTGAAGACAGTGTGAAGTGGCAAAATATCTAAGCCAGGAATTGTTACACCTGAGTTGGTCTTATAGTAACTACCCATTAGTTGGTAACCACCACAAATGCAGAGCATAGGCTTGTCATCGTTGATATATTTTTCCAATGTCTCTTTGTGACGTGGTAAGTCTTTGGCGACAACAGTTTGTTCAAAGTCTTGACCACCGCCGAAGAAGACGAAATCATAGTCAAAGGCATTGAAGTCATCGCCAAGTGAAATATTGTCGACTTGAGTGTCGTAGCCTTCACGCTTTAGCAAAAAGCTCAAGATTTTAACATCGCCTGAGTCACCGTAAGTATTCATTAAATCTTCGTAGAGGTATGCAATTTTAATTAATTTATCGCTCATTTTATTGTCCCTTAGTTTGTTTAATTTCTTCTGTCTAGTATAGCTTAATAGCTAGAATGGGGCAAAGGATTAATATTTGAATACTGTACTTGATGAAGCTAGTATGACATCAATAATGTGTACAGTATCGTTTTCGATAAAGTAGAATATAGCATATTTTTTGAAATTAACTCGTCGGTATTTTCCTGAAGGAGTTTTTCTATATCTTTCTGGAAAATAATTTAACGCTTGCATAGTTTGCTCAAGATCTTTTACATAATTTTGAGCTGTTTGGTGAGATTGAGATACTTTTAAAATAGACTGGTATATTTCTTTAAGTGCTATAGTTACGTTAGGTGTTACTTTGATTATGTATTTTTGCATAATGCTTATATTCCTAACTCCTTATTTAACTTATCAAACGCTTTGCTAATCTCGACACTTTTACCATCTCTTGCATCTTGGGCATGCTTAGCTAACCTTGCTTCAAGTTGTTCCTTGGTCATCTTGTTCATGTTCATCCAATCAGGGGTAACTTCAGCTAATTTGTCCTCCCAGTTAGACTTAGCGACCTCATATTGAGCTGTAGCTTCTGCAACCATCATTGCAGTATCGTGATCGTTTTTATTTTCTCTTTTCTTTGAGGACAGATCAAAAGGAATACTGTCAGTTAATGCAATTTGTCGTAAGTACATGTCAATTGCGACTGACATTGGAATGCCAAGTTGGTTTAACACTTTTTCTGCGTTTTGCTTAGTTTCCTTATTAACACGAATGTTAATTGCTGCTTTTTCAGTCATAGTTTTCTCCTTTGTAGTTGTATGATAGTTAATAGATAGTTAATAGATAGTTAATAGCTACATAATATCATATAGGGATTATTCATGCTATAGAGACGATCAATGACTCGATTCTGTCATCGATGATTCCGATTGGCTCATTTTTAGGCGGGCTGATTGTAGCGCGTTTTGGTGCAGATTGGGCGATTGTACTTGAGGGAGTTGCTCAAATTTTGACAGCAGGATATTATTTTGTGATTGAGAAAAAGAAGTAAATAAATAGCAGTGGTCGACTAGATCATTGCTTTTTTTGTAAAGAAGAGCGGTCAAATGATCACCACAATGTGTCTCTAATTGAACTGTCCCATGGTTAATCATTTTTTCAACCATTTACGATTATTGCTTTTGGTAGTAATATAAGTAAAAATATAGTACAATAAGTTGTACAATATAAGGAGGGATTAGTCTATGGATGCGGTTAATTACAGTAATTTTCGTAAAAATTTAAAGCATTATTTTAAGCAAGTCAATGATGATAGTGAACCTTTGATCGTAACCAATAAAGAACCAGAGGATAATGTGGTTGTATTAGGTAAAGAAGATTATGATGCCTTGGTTGAAACATTAGAAATTCAATCTAATCAATACCTAATGGACAAGATTGAAAGAGGGCGTAAACAAGTTAGTGAAGGCACGATAAAGCAACATGAACTAATTGATCCTGAGCAGGTAACAAAATCATGATCGTGGCATGGACAGATGATGGTTGGAACGACTATGTGTATTGGTATGACGATGGTGATTATAAAAAGGTATCAAGAATAAACGATCTTGTGAAAGATATGAAAAGACATCCATTTACAGGTATTGGTAAGCCTGAGCCCTTAAAGAGAAATCTATCAGGGTTATGGTCAAGACGAATCGATTCGAAAAATCGGATCGTCTATGACTGTCATAAATCAATGATAACTATATATTCATGTAAGGATCACTATTGATAATTGGAGTTTTGCAGCAATGATTAATTTCATTGCTGCTTTTTTCATTGACTAAAAAATATAAAGTGCTATTTTTATTAAAATTGGACAGGGGGATTGCTATGAAAATTGGAGAAGCACTACGCAAAGAAAGAATAAAATTAGGACTAACACAGGATCAAATGTGTGCTGGGATCCTTAGTCGTCCTTTTTACGCAAGGATTGAAAGTGGCAAAAATCGCATAAATGCGGAGAGCTTATTTAAAATATTGCTTGAGCATCAAGTTGATCTAGTAGAGTTTTGTGATCTTATTCAAGATGATTATACGTCAGAAGAACGAAAAGTTGAGAAGCAATTTGAATTTAAAATGAATCTAGCAGTTAGTGCAAAAGATACTGAAGCTTTGGATAAGTATTGTCAGCAGATAATGAATTCATCTAATAATGAGGTTTTGAAGTTGCGAGCATTAATTACTTCGCAGATTTTAAGGGTGAAACTGACAAGATTGATGTAGAAATCAGGACGAAGATAAAAGCTGAGTTTGATGGAGGGAATAATTGGCTTGAGCGACCAGACCTACTGCGATTATTGGCTAATACGATGCCGATGTGGCCACAAGATGAATTGGACTTTTTAATTGGGCGCTTGCTTGATTTTGCAAAAAAATCTGAGCTTTCAGAGTTAACGACTGAAAGATATTTAAGATTGCTAGAAAATTATCTGGTGGTTTGTTACGACAGAAAGGTTCATAAGAAAACTACACATTTTGATCATATTGATGACGCGATGGAATATATTATTGATGCTACTGAGTCGTTTCACTTGATGATTTATAGAATTGAAGTGTTTTATATGAAAGCATTATTTTTGGATCAAAAGGACAAGACAAAAGAGATTAGACAGGATCTTGGTGTATTAGGCTATAAAAACTTTATTGCTAGTTGGCCTGAGTAATAATTTGTAACAAATATGATACAAAGTCAATCGCAGGAGAACTTACATGATTTAAAATAATAGTTGAAGACTTAGATGGAAGGAAAAACTTAAGTTAATGCAAGTCGACGTTGCTTCAATTGTAACTGCAGTAGTAATCTTAATTGCTGTTGTAATAATTATTATGAAAAAAGAAAGCAAAATATCTGGAATAGCAATTATTGCTGTTGGTGTGGTATTTCTAATAGATTCATGCTTTCTTAGATATAAACCAGTTATGCAACTAGTAGTATTATCGATCTTTTTTATTATGCTTGGTATATTTTGGATCATTAAGAGCTATAAGAAATAAGTAAATCCAAAAATTAATGGAAATCGAATATATGATTTAGAAGAAACAAGGTAAAATAAATTGCGTGAATCATTACTGAGTCCCAAACTTTATCAAGCTCTAAAATACATTTTAGCTGTAACACTGATAATAATCTTAATCTTGCCATTACCAGCAATTAATCAGAAAAAGATCAATTACTGGCTGGTAGGATCATATTGTCTAGTCCTGGGCGACTGGCTAGCTACTTGGATGCAACATCATCATATTCATTGGGTTATTAGCATAATCATGGGATACGTAATAGCGTTCATTATTTGTGTAATACTGTATCTCTACACAGCAATGATTTAATTGAAAACAGACATAAAAACACCGAAGTTCAAAATCTGAGCTTCGGTGTTTTTTCTATCTATTTTCTTCCTGTGCAGCCAAGTGATTGATCGGACCCCATTTTGAACCAACATCAATTGGGTGAGAAATTGCAGCGTAAGTAAAGTCCTTACCAATTTTTATAGCATCAATTACAGACTTTCCCTTAGCTAATTCTGCCGCAATAACTGCGGAGAGAGTATCACCTGTGCCATTCACGCGATCAGTCTTAAAGAAAGGCTTGGTAAATTCGTGAAATGCGCCATCTTCAGTCAACAAAATATCAGTTACTTCAGTCTGATTATCTGAGTCATGACGTCCCTTCATCAAGACATTTTTAGCACCCATCTCTTGTAGTTTTTTAGCGCCTGCGTGAATTTCTTCCTTATTATTTAGCTTCAAGCCAGTTAGCTTTTGTTGTTCATAAAAGTTAGGCGTAATTACATCGGCTAGCGGCAATAATCTGTCTAAGAAGGTCTGGTAGGCATCATCGTCAAGTAGGGTGGCACCGTGCTTAGTGATGATGACGGGATCAAGCACGATTTTACCCATGTCGTATTTTTCAAGATTATCGGCAACGCAATCGATAATTTCCTTGTTAGCCAGCATCCCTGTCTTAGTCGCATTAATCTTGAAGTCGTCGTTTAACACATCGAATTGCTTTTGGATAAAATCAAGCGGCATAATTTGTTGGGCAAAAATTCCTTTTGTATTACCAGCTACAGCCGCGGTCATCAGCCCCATGCCATAAACGCCCCGTGCATAGAATGAATGCAAATCTGCTGGCATTCCTGCACTACCATCACTATCGTTACCCGCAATTGTTACCGCAATTTTTTGATTTTTTTCCATTAAAATGCCCTCCTTAAAAAATCCTTATAAAAATTATACCGTATCTATTACATTAACTGCTAGAATCTGCATTAGAAAAACAGTAATATTATAAGAAAGCGCTTTTGCAGAAAAGAGAATAACTATGACAGAAAAATATATTTTAGCAATCGATGAAGGAACCACCTCTACTAGAGCAATTATTTTTGACCATGATGGACGTGAAGTTGCTTCTGCCCAAAAAGAATTTCACCAATATTTTCCAGAGCCTGGCTGGGTTGAACATGACGCTAATAAAATCTGGATGGCGGTCCAAACAACAATTGCCAATGCTTTTATTAATTCGGGCATTTGGCCTAATCAAATTGCCGCAATTGGCATTACCAACCAACGTGAAACGACCGTTGTTTGGGACAAGGATACAGGTGAGCCAATTTATCATGCAATCGTTTGGCAGTCACGGCAGACAACAGAATTAGCTGAAAAATTAAAAAAAGAAGGCTATAGTGATGAAATTCGTCAAAAAACAGGCTTAATTATTGACCCATACTTCAGTGCAACTAAGATTCGCTGGATTCTTGATCATGTACCTGGCGCGCAAGAAAAAGCTGAACAGGGAAAGTTGCTTTTTGGCACGATTGATAGTTGGCTAGTTTGGAAGTTAACTGATGGTGCTAAACACGTGACTGATTACACTAATGCTTCACGGACCATGCTGTTTAATATTCACACGCTCAAGTGGGATGACGATATTTTGCATTTGCTCAATATTCCTAAGCAAATGTTGCCTGAGGTGCGCTCGAATTCAGAGATTTATGGTGAAACAGCGTCATATATGTTCTTTGGTGGACAAGTGCCAATTGCTGGGATGGCCGGTGACCAACAGGCAGCCTTATTTGGTCAACTAGCTTTGAAACCAGGAATGGTGAAAAACACATATGGCACCGGTGCCTTTATTGTGATGAACACAGGGGACAAGCCAACAGACTCTAACAATAATCTGTTAACGACCATTGGTTATGGCATTAATGGTAAGATTACTTATGCTTTAGAAGGATCAATCTTTGTGGCTGGTAGTGCAATTCAATGGCTACGCGATTCGATGAAGTTGATTAAGCATGCGCCAGACTCTGAACAAGCAGCGCTTGAGTCGACATCAGAGAACGAGGTTTACGTTGTCCCTGCCTTCACTGGGTTAGGCGCACCATATTGGGATGCGGAGACTCGTGGTTCAATCTTCGGTGTTACACGTGGAACTACTGACAAGGATATAATTAAAGCAACTTTGCAGTCATTAGCTTATCAAACCCGTGACGTTGTTGATACGATGCAACAAGATTCATGCATTGAAATTCCTGCTTTACGTGTTGATGGCGGTGCTAGCAACAACAATTACCTGATGCAGTTTCAGGCTGACATTTTAGGGATTGAAATCGAACGCGCTAAAACGCTGGAAACAACCAGCATGGGTGCAGCCTTTTTAGCTGGCCTTGCCGTTGGCTATTGGAAAAATATTGACGAGTTAAAGCATACCTTTACGATTGGACAGGCCTTTGAGCCGAAAATGAGTGCAGTTGAACGTGAAAAACTTTATTCAGGTTGGCAAAGAGCAATTCGTGCTGCTCGGTTATTTGCACATGACTGATAATGATATAATAAAAGTACGATATTAACACTTTAATGAGGAAAGGCAAGGAAAAATGAAGCATGATCGAATATTAGCTTTGGATGGACCGCTGAATTTCAGAGACATCGGCGGCTACCAAAATGACAAGGGTCAACATGTAAAGTGGAACAAAATATATCGTTCTGATTCACTTAGCTCCTTGTCGAAGGAAGATCAAGAAAAGTTAGTTGAACGCCGAATTACCGTAGATGTTGATTTACGCTCTAAATATGAACAAAATTCAGCGCCTGACAAGCTTTGGTCAAATGTCCGTTTTGTTGATGCACATATTTATTCTGAAAACCGCAAGCAAAATAAAGGCGATAACAAGTTATATCGCTTTGTCCATCATATTCCTGATATGGGTGACAATTGGCTTGGTCAAATTTACCAACAGGTTTTGCTTAATTCACATAGCCAACATGAATTTGCTAAAATTTTTGCGGAATTGATTGAATTACCTGAAGAAGATGCGTTAGTTTATCATTGTAGTGCGGGCAAAGATAGAACAGGCATGACTTCGGCGTTAATTTTGACCGCATTAGGTGTTGATGATGACACCATTTCGCGTGATTATTTATTGACCAATGAATTGTATGACTTTGCTTTGGCTAAACAGTTCCCCGATGATAATGAAATTGCTAGCCTAGTTTCTAAAATGAATATTACCAAGGGAGAGGGACCGGCTATTCGTGGAATTACGGAAACTATTCGCCAAGGCTGGGGCAGTTTTGATGGATTTTTCAAAAAAGAGCTTGGCTTTAGCCAAAAAGATTTAAACCGATTCAGAAAGATGTACTTAGAATAGGAATAATATGACTACTTTATCAGATGTTGCTAAAGAAGCAAATGTATCAAAAATGACGGTATCACGAGTGATTAATCATCCTGAGCAAGTAACGCCAGAATTAAGAGCAATGGTAGAAAAAGCAATGGAGAAACTAAACTACCATCCCAATTCAATTGCACAGGCTTTAGTTAATAATCGGACTAACGTGGTAAAATTCGTCACTTTAGAAGATATTGATACCACTGAGCCATACTATATGAACTTGCTTTTTGGTTTTGCTCGTGGTTTAAATACTAAGCAGTATGCGATGCAATTAGTTACGGATCCTAATCAAATTGAAAAGGAACATGCAGATGGCTATTTAATTACCGGGGCGCGAAACAAAGATTATGGATTATTTGATAAACTCGATAAGCCTTTTGTTTTATTTGGTGAAAATCACCGCGGCTATGACTTTGTTGATTCTGATAATCAGTTAGCAGAGAAGATGGCTACTCAATATGCTTTAGACCGGTTATATAAGCACATTATCTTTATTGGAATTGATTTAAAAGAGCCATTTGAATATTCACGTGAAGCTGGTTATATCAACACTTTGCAACAACACCAGTTGATACCACAAATTTTTCGGGTTTCTAATCATAGTCATGCTGCGCAAGATGTGATTCATGAACATTTTAAGGAATTTAAAAAAGATACTTGTTTCGTCTGTGCCAGTGATCGAATTGCAGTGGGTGTTGTACGGCAATTGCAAGATGAAGGCGCTCGAATTCCGGAAGACTTTGGAGTTATTGGTTTTGATGGTGTCTTTTTAGATCAAGTTTCTAATCCAAAGCTAACGACAATTAAACAACCAATTTTTGAAATGGGTGAAATGTTAGCTAAAATGCTACTGCAAAAGATTGCCCAATCAGGTTCACCTCAAGGTGAAGTAATGCTTAAACCTAAGCTAATTCGGCGCCAATCAACTAGATAAATCGAAAAAATAACGAGCACGTCTGATAACTAAGAGGTGCTTTTTTACTGCCTTTAAAATTGTTTCCTATTATGAGTGAAAGCGCTATACTGGAAACAAGAGGCAATTTATTGAGAGATAAAATATGAATAGAGGTCACGATTATGAAAAAAGTTTTGGCAATAAATTCTGGTAGTTCATCATTTAAATATAAGCTTTTTTCATTTCCAGACGAAAAAGTTATTGCTTCAGGGATGGCTGATCGTGTAGGAATGGACAATGCTGTTTTTAAAATAAAGTTGAACGACGACAAAGAATATATTAAAAATACTTCAATTCCAGACCAAGAAGCAGCTGTAAGCTTGTTAATTGAAAATTTAAAGAAGTTTCATGTTTTAAAGAACTTAGACGAATTATTTGGAGTTGGACACCGAGTAGTTAATGGGGGCGAAGTTTTTAGGGAGTCTGCCTTAATTGATGAAAAAAAGCTTCAACAAATTTTTGATTTAGGTGAATTAGCCCCTTTGCATAATGTGCCAGAAGCAATGGGGATTAAGGCTTTTATGAAGATTGTTCCAGATGTGCCACAAGTGGCAGTATTTGATACGTCATATCATACTAGTCTTGATCAAGTTAATTATCTTTATCCAATTCCATATAAGTATTATGAAAAATATGGTATTCGTAAGTATGGTGCTCACGGCATTTCTGTTAGCTATGTTGCTCCAAGAGCGGCGCGCATGATGGGCAAGAACCCATATACAGTAAAATTGATTGTTTGTCACTTAGGTTCTGGTTCTTCAGTTACTGCGGTTAAAAATGGCAAGTCACTTGATACTTCAATGGGCTTTAGTCCTGTGACTGGGGTAGCAATGGGAACACGTAGCGGCGACTTTGATCCATCAGCCCTTGAATATATTATGCAAAAGACCGGCATGACGATTGAGAAAGCCGTTGATATGTTAAACCATAAGTCGGGGATGCTCGGTGTATCAGGCGTTTCCTCTGATATGCGGGATCTGTTAGCAAGTAAAAATAAGCATGCATGGCTGGCAAGAAAGATTTTTGTTAACCGCGTTGTCCGTTATGTTGGTGCATATGCGGCAGAACTTGACGGTATCGATGGTATTGTCTTTACTGCTGGGATTGGTGAACATGATCCCGGCGTTCGGGCCGGCGTAATGTCATCATTGCGTTACTTAGGCTTGGAGCCTGATTATAAGGCCAATGATACTGATGGTGAAAAGTTTATTTCTAAGCCAGATTCTAAGGTAAAGGCCATGATTGTGCCAACCAACGAAGAATTGATGATTGCCCGTGAGGTTGTAAGGTTGGCAAAGTAAATGACAGATAAAATCGAATTAGTAGGCGGCAGTTTAAGTGTCGAACAGTTAAATGCTATCTTTGAGACTATTCCTCAAGAAATGGATGTCTTAGATGAAAATGACGTGGTTGTTTGGTCATCGATGAATAAACATCGTTTGTTTAAGCGGACAGAAAAAGATATTGGTAAAACTGTCTTTGAAGTTCATCCCGGCCACAGTCAGGGTCATGTTAAAGCTGTTTTGCAACAGATGCATGATGGCAAGCGTGGTAAATTGTCGATTATGATTCATAAAAACGGTATTCCGGTGAATATTGCCTTTTATAGTTTGCATAATGATCAGGGAAAATATCTTGGTTGTATTGAAGTAACGCAGCCGGTGGCTGATCTGCAGGAAAAAGGCAGCAAGTGGCGGAATATTTGGAACATGATCTTTAAGAAAAAATAAGCAAACGAAAAGGCGCAGCTCAGTGTGAGTTGTGCCTTTTTTTGATATAGCTTTACTTTTTCCGCTTAAGACTCAAAAGCAGGTCAGCCGGAGATTCAACTTGTACGCAACCTAAAATTTTGCGGACTTGATAAGGCGTAAGATCATTTTCATTTTGCTAACGAACATACTTTAGTAATTAAGTATGTTGATGGTAACGGTACTGTAGTGGGTACTTACAATGTTCCTGGTAAGACTAATGAAACTGTTAATGTTGATGTACCTGGACATGTTCCAACTAACTGGAAACTAGTTCCAAAGCAACAAGTTATCGGATCTTACAAGTTCGGTTCAGATGATCCACAACCTGTAAACTACAAAGTTGAACATGGTACTGAAGTCGTTCCTGTTGACAAGAATAACAAAGATACTTACCGGAAGATTACCCAAACCATCCAATAAGTACCAGCTGGCAAGACTAATGCCGATATGCATGTTGTAAGAACTGCTTCAGTTGAATTTGAACGTACTGGTGTGAAGGATTTAGTAACTGGTGATATTAAGTAGAATGACTGGAACTCCACTAGTGAAACTTTCCCAGTTTATAACATTAAAGAACAAAAGGGCTACGACAGTTACGTAAATGGTGTTAAAGCAACAGAAGTAGCAGCAGTAACAGTAAATCCAGATTCAAGCGATATTACTGACACCATTAACTACGAAGTACCAGCAGGACATGAAGTAATTGCCCCAGTAACGCAAACTGTAGACTACACTCGTGATGTTAATGGCGTCGCAGGTTACCAGGATCCAGTGACTGGCGAGATTACTTGGAACGCATGGCACGCTAAGATTGGTAAAGCAGAATTTGCTTCAGCTAGTGTAGAACAAATTAAAGGTTATGATTCATACGTAGATGGTACAAAGTCAACTGAAGTTTCAGCAGCTGCAGTAGTTGAAAAAGATGGTGTCCCACAAAATGGTGTAGCTGTTACTATAACTTACAAGAAGTCCGGTTCCGAAACTCCAACTGAAGAAAACTTCAAGCAAAGCATTGTTTACCAGGATAAAGATGGCAATGTGATCGGTACAGCTAACGATGCTATCACAGGAACATTTACTTCTAAGACTCCTGCAACTGTTTCATCTGATGAGATAAAGAACACTATTAATAATGGTGTTCCAAAGAACTGGAAGATTACAACTAGCTACAAGTATCCAGCAGCTGAAACTATTAGCACTAAGGCTCCTGCTAATATCGTGGTTCTTGTTGAACACGCAACTAAGGACATCACTCCAACCACTCCAGGCGTAGATCCAACTAATTCTAAGTACAAGGACATGTTCAAGACAGTAACTCGTACAATTAAGTACATAGTTCCAGAAGGTCATGATGTAATTGCTGATCAAACTCAATCAGTAAGCTTTGGTAGAGATGGTGTTGAAGACTTAGTAACTGGTAAAGGTGACTGGAAAGTTGGTACAATTAATGGTAACAAGTTCGTTGCTGGTGGTATCGCTGAATGGCTTGAATTTACCGCTCCAACATTTACTGGCTATACTCCAAGTCAAAGTTCAGTTGCTGCAAAGGCTGTAACTGCAGACACTCCAAATGAGACAGTAACCATCACTTATACCCAAGATGGTGGTGGTCAACAAGGTGGCAACCCTACTCCAACTCCTGAACCAGGTAAGAAGCCAGAAAATCCTGATGACAAGAAGCCAACTGATGATAAGAAACCTGAAGATAAGACTCCTGAAAAGAAGGATGATACCGATAAGAAGGTAACTCATCATAAGAAGGTAAGTCACCGTAAGGCTAAGGGCTATAACCACAATAATAATACTAAGGGTGAACAAACCCCTGGCTACAACGAAAATAACGGTGTCCATGGCGAGGGCTATGGTGATAACACTGGTGTCTACGGTGAAGGCAATAATAACATTGGCGTTCATGGCACTAATGCTGCTAACGCAGGCGACAAGAATGCTAAGACATTACCACAAACTGGTGAAAAACAAGACAGAGCATCAATTATTGGTTTAGCATTAGCTTCAATTGCAGGTCTTTTAGGCTTTGGTGTTGATCGGAAACGTAAGCACAACTAAAAGTTAGTAATTGAATAGAAGAAAAGGCACAACTCAAAAGCAAGTTGTGCTTTTTTGATACCGCTAACAGTAGATATGGCGTTGAAAACGGTTTCTTAAATCCATTACACTATGCGTGGAGGAAAAAATTATGGCACATTGGTACGATCACGCAATTATTTATCAAATTTATCCTAAGTCTTTCCAAGATAGCAACGATGACGGTATCGGCGATCTTAACGGTATTCGCAAACGCATCTCATATTTAAAGAATTTGGGAATCAACGCAGTGTGGTTGAATCCGGTCTTCGTTTCACCTCAAGTAGACAACGGCTATGACGTTTCAAACTACTTTGCTATCGATCCTCACATGGGGACGATGGAGGACATGGAGAACTTAATTAAAGACTTACACAAAGCAGGTATCCACCTCATCATGGACTTTGTCTTGAATCATACATCTGATCAACATCCTTG
>LHCFI05602__coassemble_646_pt1 | contig 16671 bp, 17 predicted proteins | sample LHCFI05602__metabat2_high_PE_013 | metagenome-assembled genome bin LHCFI05602 | reverse complement strand
TACTTTATCTTTGTAGTAGTATTTCTACCACTGAATCGTGATGGCAAGTGCTTCAAGAGCTCAAGAGGGCTATTAAAAAGTTCCTCAAGAACCTGATTGATAGTTTCTTTGATTAATCCGATCCAGACTCAATACAGCCGTCCTTCGGGGCGGCTTTTTTTATGATGAAAATGGCAAGTCATTGGGTGAAAAGTATTACGCATATCGTGCAGTAACTGTAAATCAAAGTCCCATAACAGTTAATGGCGCTAAATTCTACAAGTTGGCTGATAGGGATGCTTATATTAAGGTGACCAATATTAGTGGTCAAGGTCGCGTTTTAAAGCGTAACGCCTACATCTACAGTACATCAAAAAAACGCACTACGCATAACGGTGCTTGGAAGTTGTACAAAGGCTTTATCGGTTCGCCTTACAAGAAATATCCGCTCGGCTATTGGGTTGCTCCTAATGGGGTGAAACCAGTAGTGAAGCATTATCTTGGTAGAGCACAGAATATGACTAATTGTGGTTTGCCCGCAATTAAGGATAAGCTGATTAATTCGCACTTGGTGGTTGTTTGGGTAGGGATGTTTGACGGCCTCTCTGACCATGCTATTACCTTGACGGGTTACCATGGTAAAACGATCTATTATAATGATCCTTGGACCGGAACCAAGCGGAAAATCAAGCAGGAAATTTTTGCAACGCATTGGGCTTTAGATGCTCATCGGGCGTTGAGTTATTAATTTTATGTAAATATATTTACTTTTTAGTCATGTTGATCAAGCCACTTTCGCAGCATTTCAACATATTCATCTGTTTTTTCTACAAAAGACATGTGGCCGCAACCTTCAAATAGCTGCCACTTACTGCCAGCAAGATGATCCTGCATCGTTTTAGCTACATAAGGTGTACATAAATCATCAGTCCCACTCGTAATTAGAGTTGGGATTTTTATTTTGCCTAGTTTTTCTGTGTATTCGTAATCGTGCAAGTTGCCCTCTGGCGTATATTCATTTGGTCCCCAGGCGGTTTCATAAGCTACAATACCACCACATTTTTTTCGCATAACGCATTCAGGCCACGTTTTCGTCATGTCAATTGCATGTTGATTCATGAAGTGCTCATTAGCTTTTAAGTAATCAGGATCGTTAAAATTGCTAGTCAATTCGGCGCGATGAATTGCCGCCTGTTCTTCAATTGGCAAGTATTTGATCATCCGGTGTAATTCTTTGCTCCATAAGGAAGCAGACGACAAGGTTGAAGACAAGATCAAGCTTTGAATGCCAACAGGATGATAATCACACATGTAGATTAGCGCTAGCATCCCACCCCAACTTTGTCCTAATAAATGTATTTTGCGCAAAGCCAAGTGCTCCCGCAACGCCATGAGTTCCTTAACCCATGTTTCTTTAGTATAAAGTTCAGGGTGATCATCAGGGATGCTACTCTTGCCGCAGCCTAACTGGTCGTACATGATAATCCGTCGGTTATCAATTTCGGCTAATTTGTCCAAAACCTCAAAATAATTATGACTTGAGCCGGGACCACCATGTAGCAAGACGAGTGGCGTTTTTTTGCTTCTTTGACCAACAATGCGGTAATAAGTTTCATAGCCCATGAAAGGCATTTTTCCTTCGATAATTTCCATTTTTTCACCTATTTGAACAAAAACAATGAGATATTAACCAAAATTAGCAGGGTAAAGAAGATTACCCAATCTCTAGCTGTTAAAGGAATAGCGATGATCGTCGACCTTCTTTGCCCTTCGACATAGCCATGTGATTCCATTCCTTGGGCCAGATTGTCAGCTGAATTTAAAGCAACAAGAATTGCTTTAAAATAGAGGACCGGCGACCAAAAACTGAGATAAATGCCCCGCATCATAGCGCTAGTTCGGATCTGTTTAACCGCCATCTTCATCTGCGGAATAATGTTAATCGCCGCCAGCACGCCGTAGGCAAATTTACTGGGTAAGTGCAGGTTCTGCTCTAATGATCGGGCAAAGTCTGTAGCGGTGTTATTACGTGTCACGCAGGCAATCGTCAAGGTATAAACATAGATACGCGTTGACAAATTCCAAGCATAATAAGCATTTGGTGTTGGTGAAAACCAAAAGAGCGTTGCAAAGATTGTAAAAGCAGCAATAAAGGGCAAGATAATGAGCAAGATTAACTCTTTGATTTTGATTCGAGTAATAATTAAATAAACTAGCGCGAAGGTGATTACTAACAAATTAGTAACTAAACTAGCCTTTAAAGATATTTCCAGGGAAATAATAAACGCTAAAATAAATTTCAAACTAGGATTCATGGTCTTATCTTTCTACGTATTTTAAGCGCTGATCCGCCAAAATTAGCCGGTAATCGCAGAATTCAGCTAGCTCGTCTATTTGATGGCTAATGATAAAAAGCGTCTGGTGAAGCTTTTGCTGGCTTTCTCGCATTAATTCTAAAACAAGTTTGACCGAGTTGTGATCAAGTCCACTGAGCGGCTCATCAATCAATAAAACTTGATGTTTAGTCATTAACATTAGCAGAATTTGTAATTTCTTCTGTTGGCCGCCTGATAGAGAATAGACTACTTGGTCTAAGTGGTCAGCTAAACCTAATTTTTCTAACCATTCATTGAGCTTTTTTTCAGTAAAAAATAAATTTCTATCCTTTTTACTTAATTCTAGTTCATCTTTGACAGTCACAGCTAAAAATTGGTCGCTTGCTTTTTGAAAAATTTGAGCTACTTGTGTTAAATATTTTCTAGCTGAGATTTGAGCGATTTCCTTATTTAAATAAGCAAAATTACCAGTATACGGAATCATTTTGGTCATTACTTTAAATAAAGACGTCTTGCCAACACCATTAGCACCAGTAATTAGGGTAGTGCCAGAATGCAAATTTAGCTCATTTTGCTTAAGCAAAAGCTTGTTTTGTCTAATTTGGACTTGTTTTAAAGTGAAAATAGGCTCACTATTAGGTAAGACAAAATGATAATGTCGCTCATGCAATTTTTTATTTTGTTCAAATAAGGCTATTTTTTTGCTAGCATTTAATTCAATAACTTCTTGATTATTTGTAAACTCAAAAAGATGGTCGCAGACAGGTTCATAATCGTCTAAAACGTGGTCACTTAAAATAATAGTTTTTCCGTTGTGAGCTAAAATCGCTAATTTTTTAATCAAAAAAGCACGTGTCTTAGGATCACAACTGGCAAACGGTTCATCTAAGAGCAATAAATCTACATCCATAGCTATTAAGACAGCTAAAGCAACTCGTTGTTGCTGACCGCCTGATAGAGTATTAATCTTTTGATCGAGAAGGTCTGCAATTTGGGTGAAAGCTGTTGCCTGATCTAGTCGTGTTTGATACTCACCTTCATCTAACTGTAAATTTTCTAAAGCAAAGACAATTTCTTCACGTGGAGTTGGCATTGTAAACTGTTCAGCCGCATTTTGGAACATCATTGCCGCCTTTTGTCCGTGCAGGTCCACCATACCTGTTAGTCGCCCTGCATATTTGGGATACAAACCAGCGATAATTTTGAGTAAGGTAGATTTACCGCAGCCGGTCGGTCCAATTAACAGAGAAAAACCATGGGGAATTTCAATATTTAGATGATTGATAATAGGTTCTTTTTCATAAGAAAAAGTAAGATTGTTAACGGTTACTTTCATAAGCTTGATTGTACAAGATGCTTTGGGGACTGTCTACAGGTAAAGTTTGTTATAAGTAGAACAAATCATAAATAATACTTAATACTAAATAAAGTTTTGATTTATAATGTAATTATAGTGTTACCATATTTTATTTAATTTAAGGAAGGTGGACATATGGCAGCTGTTGCTTTGGACCAATATCTGGCAAGTGTATTAAAGTCAAATTCAACAGATAAGAATGAAATAAAGTTGGAAGCTGGTAATCCAGATTTTGATCTGTTTACTATCTACCTTGAAAATCATAATACTGGTATTCATCGCTATCGGATGGATGTTTCAACGATTTTATATATTGCTAAGGGTACTGTGACAATTAAGAGTGGTGAAAAGATCATTCAAATGAAGTCTGGGAATGTTTTGCTACTGACTGAAGGTTGCAAGTATGAGATTTTAAGTCAAAAACCTGATACGGTACTGATAAAGTTGAAGTTTAAGCGTGGATTTCTATATCGCAAGTATTTTAAAGATTTTAGCTGTAAGGGAGAACGTGAGGTTAAAGTTATTGAGCAAATCGTTGATAGCTTAGAAAATGAACATGTTCTTTGGCTAAAAAATAATCAAATTACTCGTGCTTCTCAAGTGATGCAACATATTATTGGCGGTTATTTGAATAATGATTTGTTTACTAAAGCTTTAATTCAGGCTGAGTTGACCACTATGTTGATTATTTCAATTAGAACTCAGCGCATGGCAACACCGACTAGTTTGGATAAAACTAAGTTTGAAAAGAAGACCTTAGATAATTACATCGATCTTCATTTTGCCGATGTCTCTTTATCTGACGCTGCAAAATACTTTGGCTTCAATCCTAATTATTTCTCTAATATGGTTAAGGCTAAGACTGGCAAGAGTTTTGTGGATCACGTGGATGATCGAAGAATGCAAGAAGCGCGTGAATTGCTGGCTCAGCCTGATATTTCACTTAGAGAGATTATTGGTCGAGTCGGATATTCGAGTAAGTCTTTCTTTTATAAGAAATTTAATCAATACTACCACATAACACCAGCAGCGATGCGGGCAGAATTGTTTAGACAAGCAAATATCAATTTAAAGTAAAAAAATAATCTGGACGAAAATTCCAGATTATTTTTTACATATTTTCTAAGCGTTTAATGCGGTCTGCTGTTGGTGGGTGAGTATCAAACAAGTGCGTCAAACCGTGATTGTGGAATGGATTTTCGATATATAATCCAGCACTACTACTATCAGCTACTTTCATTGGTTGGCTATTTTCAATCTTGCGTAAGGCAGAAATTAAGCCTTGCGGATTACGTGTTAATTTAACTGAAGATGCATCAGCTAGATACTCACGGTTACGTGATAAAGCCATTTGGGCTAGGGATGCCGAAAGTGGACCTAAGATCAAAACGAAGACCAAGGCAACCACTTTAAAAATCATGGCTAAAGCATTACTGTCACGGTCATCGTCGTCATCACTGCGCACGCCGCCCCAGAACCAAAAATTGGACGCCATATTAGAGATAAAAGAAATGACCCCAACTAATACCACGGCAATTGTTGAAAGTAAAATATCGTAGTTTTTCACGTGTGATAATTCATGCCCTAAGACGCCTTCGAGTTCTTCACGATCAAGTAATTCTAAAATTCCTTGAGTAACTGCCACCGCACTATGTTCAGGGTCCCGACCAGTTGCAAAAGCATTGGGACTAGGATCAGGAATAATATAGACCCGTGGCATTGGAACCTGTGCCACCATCGCCATATCTTCTACGATATGCCACAGTTCCGGATTGTCGGCTTCATGAATTTCTTGCGCGTGATTCAAGCTCATAATCATGTTGGCTGGATTTTGCCACATGATGAATAAGTAGACTAAACTACCGATCAAAGCAATAATAACGCCCATTGTTGGACTATTGCTCCAAAGATAACCGATTCCCGCACCAACTAAGCCTAAGATCACCAAAAAGATGAACATAATTAACGCCGTTTTGCGTTTATTACGAGCAATTTGTTGGTAAAGCATGGTTAAACTTCCTTAAAATTAAAACTTAACTTGAGGCACATTCTTTTCTTCACTAGGAGTTTCTAAGTAGTTAATCTTAGTAAAGTGGTGCCACTTGGCAACAATATTTGATGGGAAAGTAAGCAACTTTTGATCATATGTTGCTACAGTTGAATTATAAAGTTGACGAGAGTAAGCGATCTTGTTTTCTGTGTTAGTCAATTCTTCTTGTAGTTTCAAGAAGTTTTGGTTAGCTTTCAAGTCTGGGTAGGCTTCAGCCAAGGCAAAAATTGACTTCAAAGAATCGGTAATTTGGTTAGAAAGCTTCATTGCTTCTTCATGGTTACCTTGAGGCACGTTGACCAATTGATTACGCAAGTTGGCTACTTCCTCAAAAGTTGATTTTTCATGCTTGGCATAGCCCTTGGTGGTTTCAACCAAGTTAGGGATTAAGTCATTCCGACGCTTAAGTTGAACGTCAATTTGGCTCCAAGCTTCTTCGGCGTAGACTTTTGCTCTTTGCAAACCGTTATAAGTTACGATATAAATAGCCACGATTAAAACAATAATGGCGATAATGATCCAAATTAATGGTGACATAGTTTTTTCCTCCATAAATATTTATTTAATTTTATCGTTTTCGAATTTCTTGGGCAATGAAAAAGAATGCCAAAGCGACATTCTTAACAAAAAATATTAAATTCTGAAGATTAATAGTAATAATCCAACTGCAGTTAAAATAATCAAACCAGCAAATTGCATAATAGTCCATTGAATGAAAAACTTTTTCTTACTTACGCTACCGTGTTGGTTGAAAGTCTTAAGAACTAACATATTAGCCATTGAACCGATAGCGGAACCAAAACCACCAATGTTTGAACCCAAGAATAATGCTTGAGCATAAGTAGTAAATTTACCAACTAAAATGGTTGATGGTACATTGCTCATTACTTGACTAGAGATAATTGAAGCAAAGTAAGTTGAAATTTCAGAATAAACGGTGCCATGAATTAGATTTACGATAACAGGGATTTGTTGGATATCGCTGATGAAGATGAAGAAGCCGGTAAAGGTAAGAAGTAAGGCATAGTCAATTTTAAGCATAATCCGAGGATTAATTGCAAGGGCTAATGCAACCGACGTTAGCATTGGCCAAATAATATCAATGGTCCTAAAAACACCAAAGAAGAAGAAAATAAATACAGCAGTAGTTATCAGTGTCGGACGCCAACTGATTTTGATAGGCTCAGTTTTTTGGACAGGAATTTCTTCTTTAGGAATAAATAGAAAGACTAACCCCATGATTAACATTGAAACTACTAAATAAGGCACAGACCATTCAAAAAACTTTAGTGGACCAACGTTAAAACGGCTGACCAAGAAAATATTGTGCGGATTGCCCCAAGGCGTAAACGCTGCTCCGATGTTTGCGCCCATTCCGATTAAGGTAACAGGTAAAATCTGCGGCAATTTATAACGTTTAGCAATATTTAAATACAATGGGATCAAGGTTAATGCAGTAATGTCATTACCTAAAAACATCCCTGAAATAACAGCCAACAACGAAAACAGCGTGTTCAGCTTACGTGTGTTGTCGGCAATGCTTGTAAGCTTGTATGCCAAAACGTCCAGAACGTGCAAGTATGCATAGATCTGGATAATCGTTAACATCGCGGCAACGGACCATAATGTATGGAAATTAATATCCGCAAACCGCGGTCTGGCAAAAAAAAGACTGACTACTGTAATGATCACAGTAATCTGTAAAATTCTATCTTTAGCAATATTCTTTAAGACGGTCATAAAAGGTCCCCCTTACGTATTACAATCGTCTAAAAACCCTATGTACCATTTTGAGCCTTTTTGTGATTGCATGCAATGATAAATTAAAAAAATATCAAGATTAGCGGCATTTTCGAGCATATTTTTAGTTAGTTGGAACTAGTCGTGCTATATTTAAATAAGTAAGTTAATAAAATTTAGATTGAAAAGAGGAAACAAAATGACAGAGAATGCAATTTCAATCAATATTAAACCAGATGCTGCAGAAATTATTAAAAGCAAGATGGATGCAGATCACCAAATTGTTATCTTGGCTTTAGATGATGGTTCAACCAAGTATTCTAAAAAAGGCGGCACTTGTACTATTGGCGACAGCTTCCAGTTTGTAATCCTTGCTGAAAAAGATCCTAAGTATAATATTTCAATCGAAAATAATGCTGGTCTTGACTTGTATACTGCTCAGCCGGAAACAACTTTCTTTGAACCAGGTCTAGTGGTAAATGCGCGCAACTCAACTTTGAGTTTATCTTCAGACAGCGGCATTATTGATGGTGGGATGACCGTTACCCAATATGAACCTGAAGCAATTACTGCTGATGATCTAAAAAACGGCGGTCAATGTTAAAAAATAAAATTAATCATAGGGACGAGGGAATGACCTCGTCCTTTTTTAGTATAGAATTAAGAAAGTGATTTCAATGTAAGGGGGAAGAACAATGACTTTTGTCAAAGAAATAAAAGCAGGTAGTCGTGAATTTTGCCAAAATTGGCTGCGGTATCTGCTACTTTTTATGGGATTAAGTTTATTTAATCAATTTATTGTTATTCCACTTTTTCGCTATATTACAACCTTTGTTTTGCAGGCTAGTGCTATTCCGTTCGTATCTTATCAAAATGTAGTGACGATCATTACGACGCATACGGTTGCCTTTTTAATTTTGATAATTGAGTTGCTGCTTTTGTTAGTAATCTTGTATGCGCAATTAGCTTATTTACTTCATGGAGTTTGGGATATTAAGCATCAAGTTTTTACGTGGAAAAATAGTTTTATTCAAACTTGGCAAAATATCAAAAAAATTCGTTTAGGCACGCTTTTTATTTTGATGCTCTATTTTTTATTGGTAGTACCGTTAGCCGATGTCATCTTTAGAACACCACTTTTAAGCAAAGTGCAGATTTCAGAATTTATCTTGGATTATCTGACGAGAACGCCAATCTTGTTAGCCGTTTTGATTGCGTTTTATTTAGCCGCTTTGATCCTTGGTGCAAGGCTAGTATTTGCTTTACCCATCATCGTTTTTGACCACTTAAAGTCAGCGCAAGCAGTGAAAAGAAGTTGGCGATTAACGGCGCACTACCGTTGGCGGACGATTTGCCGGAGGATTATTATTTTAGCCGTTTTATCTGCAGCAGTCATGACAATTTTCTATTTAGCAATGTATTGCCTGCAGCTATTAGTTGATTTATTACCTGGGAAATGTCCGTTAATTGTAGCCATTATCAATCTTTCGCTTGTTCAAATTATTAGTGAAGTAGCGTTAGTCTATGTTAGTGTACTGGGCTTATCTATTATTTTGAAAGCTTTAAGGCAAGAAAAGATAAGTCAAACAGGTAAAACTAAAAAGATAATTCTAAGTACATTAGTTGTGTTTGTACTAGTAATGATTAATGCAATATCCACTAATTATTTATATTTGACTAGTGTAAATGCTAAAGCGCCAGTAATTATTTCTCATCGCGGCGTTGATGATAAAAATGGCGTACAAAACACGTTACAGTCATTAAGAAAAACGGCTAAAGAAAAGCCAGACTACGTTGAAATTGATGTTCATGAAACTAAGGATAAAAAATTTATCGTAATTCATGATGAGAATTTATTGAAGCTAACGGGAGTTAATAAAGCCCCGAATGATTTAACTTTACGGCAATTAGAAAAGTTAACTGCCAAAGAAGACGGCTATCATGCTAAGTTAGTTAGCTTTGATCAATATCTTGAGGAAGCCAAAAGACTGCATCAAAAATTGCTAATTGAAATTAAAACGACGGCTAAAGATTCGAAGAAAATGCTGCAGCGCTTTAATCAAAAATATGGCAAAACGATTCTTAAAAATGCGTATCAAGTACAATCACTCGACTATCGCGTGGTTGAAGGACTGCACTTAATTAATCCACGTTTGGTTGTATTTTACATTCAACCTTATAATTTTACTTATCCGCAAAGTGTTGCTAGTGGATATTCAATGGAATATTCTACCTTGAATTCAGACTTTATTTGGCAAGCCCATTTGCAGGATCGTCCTGTTTATGCCTGGACAGTCAATGACGAAAAATTAATGAAGAAGATGATGTATCAACAAGTTGATGGCTTAATTACTGATCGAGTTGATTTAGCTAAAAAGGCAATTAAAAGTTTCCAAAAGGATGCTAGTTATGCTACGCGAATCTTAAATTATATTGTTGTCCTGCATCTGTCGAAAAATTTTGAATCTGCATGAAGACTTGATCTGAATGGCTGGACATGGTAAACTATACTAGATTTTCGAAAATCTGAAAGGAAGTATAGCATATGCGTAAAGGTGAAAACTACAACACTGGTTGTGAACCAAACCAAAGACCTAAGAACAAGAGAAACGCAAAGAAGCGTGTTGCTCACGTAGCAGCAGTTGTTGCTTTCTTGAACAAGGCCGCAAAAGACGAAAACAAGTAGTCTTTGATAATATTGAAATTAAAAGCTAGGAGCTAAGGCTTCTAGCTTTTTTTGTTTTAAAAAATTTTATCTATGCATGGACATTAAAAAATTTTTTAATATAATTTAACTTATGTTTTTCTAAAAAATATATAGGATATAGATGGTTAATTATATGAATAAGAGTAATAGACACAATATTTTGATTTATTTTGACTTCATTGCAGCGTTACTTTTTCCAGTAATTGCTGTTTTTCGAGTAAGGGAATATTCCGTGAATATTATCAATGGCTTATTTTTAATTCTAATTTTAGCTATTGTGACAGGATTATTATTGCCAAATGTATTAGTTAGCTGGCTGATAATTTTGTTGACTACGCTTGCAGTGGGCTTTTTAGTGATGGGCTATGTAGTAATTCCCACAGAAGCAAAATGGCTTTTATTAATAGCTTTCCCGTTAGAAGCAAGTTTTTTGGCAGTATTCCGGCATTATATGTTATCTTGGCACTTTATTAGCAAAAATCGCCAAGGTATTCGGAATTATCTTGAGCGCTATAATGGCGACTTAAAAATGCAGACAAGATACACTGCTAATAAAATTTATTCAAAAGTAATTTGTAATATTAAAGAACGACCTAAATTACATTTATGGATGCATGTTTCGATGCTACGTTGGGCTAATCATGAGCAGTTTGCACAACTTCATCCAGAAGAACATGCGCAATTTTTAGAGAAGTTAGCTGATGTTTTGAAAAAAAGAAGGCTAGCAGCTGAAGAACTCTTTTATTTAGGGGATGCTAAATTTTTAATTATTTCACCTGAATTAAGAGACGACATTATTAAACAAATCAACCAAGAAACGATTGCGAATTTGAAAAAAGTCCAAGATGAATTGCCAGGTGGTTTGAAATGGACAAGCCAGCGAATTGATGAGACTAATGCAGAACGTTTTTCTAATCTAGACGTGATTGAAAAGCACCTGGACAGGGAGTTAGAGACTGACTTAATTGTTGAATATTTAAAGGATGAGACAAGTGACTAATTGGTTTTATTTTTTAGCTTTAGGCATCTCGTGTTTCTTTTTTATGGCATTTGTAGTTGCCTTTATTTGTGCTTTTATAATCTATTTTAATGTTGAAAATACAATAATTGGAATTAGGAAAAAGAAGAAAAATGGATGATGCATTACAAATAACAACTTTAATTTCGATCTGGTTATCGTTATTAATGTCTTTGACTACATTTGTTGGCGCAATTTACTTTTGGCTGAGACATAGCAAGGTTTTAGTCAAAATTACACCGCTTAAACGTTATCCTAAGGTTACATTGGTTGTACCAGCACACAATGAGGAACTGGTGATAAGTAAAACAACTCAAGCAATTTTAAATTTAAATTATCCAGCAGATAGACTAGAAGTTTTTATTTATGCTGATAATTGTTCAGATGGTACTGCTAAAGTTGCCCAAAAAATAATAAGTCAGTACCCGGAACGAAGAGCTAATATCCAGGTAATTGAACGAACAGGAACTGGCGGCAAAGCTGGTGTGTTAAATGATGCACTCAAGATAGCTCATGGGGAATACCTAGGCGTTTATGACGCTGATGCAATGCCAGAAGAGAATGCGTTGTATTTTTTGGTAAAAAAGATCCTAGAAAATCCCGAGAAATATAAGGCAGCTTTTGGTCGGAATAAGACTAGAAATGCTAGACAGAACTTCTTAACCAAGTGTATCAACCAAGAAATTGTTGTTACTCAGCGAATTCAACACTGTGGTATTTGGCAACTGTTTAAAATAGGCCGTATACCTGGAACTAATTTTATTATTAATACAGACTATGTCCGGTCAATTGGCGGTTGGCGTAATGGTGCTTTAACGGAAGATACTGATATTTCATTCAAAATCATGGGATCTGGTAGTCTAATTGCATTAGCTTATAACTCTGAAGCTTTTCAACAAGAACCAGAACGACTAAAAGATTACTATTTTCAACGTTTACGATGGGCCAAAGGTAATTATGAAGTAGTAATCAATAATTTCCACCACCTTTTTGATAAAAGCAATTGGCGGGTAAAATTAGAGACGATTTATTATTCATGTACTTTTTTCTGGTTTAATTTAGCGATTGTTTTATCTGATATTATTTTTATCGCTAATTTATCTGCTCTGATTATTCATATTTGGGATCCTACGGTTGAGCTACCGTTTACGATTTCGCGGAGTAATATTTTACTGGCGCAGATTCTATTGTTTAATTGGCTGCTGATGATTTTACTGTATATTTTGCAAATCAATGTTGCGATGAACACGCAATACGGACAGTCAACTAATGAACAGCTTTGGCTATCACTTGCCTCATACTTTACTTATTCACAATTATTCATTGTTGTTTCAGTTCACGCAGTTAACTCTGTAATGATGGATCGTATTTTTCATCGTGATAGCACTAAATGGGTCAAGACTAAAAGGTTTGCGGATTAATTAGGTGAGATATAGTTATGAAGAAAAAGTGGATTACATTTTGTTTTATACTCGTTATCGTCACTTTTACTGGGATAATGTTGTACATTCGAGCAGATAACAATTTAGCGGTGCGTAATTCTTTTTCAAATTCTTGGCGTAAACATTATGTAGTTGAAGAAAAGAGTATTGCTTATGTAAATACTTCGCCTGAAAAAGAGCAAGTTACGGTTTTGTCTGAAGGACAAGGCTATGGCATGTTCATTGCGGCAGTTGATCCTACGGTTAAAAAGACTGATTTTGCCAAACTTTATCAGTATTATTTAGATCATCGTGATCGAGGAACACAGTTAATGGCTTGGCGACAAACTATGAAAAAGGGAAAGTGGACTAGCGAACGCAACAGTGCTACTGATGGTGATTTGTTTATTGCCCAAGCGTTATTTCTGGCAGCTGAAAGATGGGAAAATAACCAATATCAAGTACAAGGGCAAAAACTGATTTCCGATATTTTGCGTTATGAGTATAATCCGACCACACAGGCGTTAACGGTCGGTAACTGGGCAGATTCTAAGTCGAAGTATTATAATTTATTGCGAACATCTGATGTGTTACCTACAATGTTTGATAAATTTTATCAAGAAAGTGATGATTCACGCTGGTTAGTAATTAAAAAGTCGATGCTTAAGCGGCTTAATCAGTTAAGTCATCAACATAAGAGCGGTTTAGTGCCAGATTTTGCATGGTTGACAACAAAAAATGCTAAACCAGTCAAAGGAAAAATTACTGCTAGTGAGTATGATGGTGATTATTATGCTAATGCTTGCCGAGTGCCAATGAATCTTGCTACTAGTAAGGAAAAGTTGGCGAAAAATACTTTACATAGATTGCTTAAATTTTTTAGTAAACAAAATACAGTTACAGCAGGATATACTTTAAAAGGTAAACCGCTTAATAATTATCAATCAGCCAGTTTTAGTGCGCCAATTTATATTGCTGTGAATGAAAATCGCAATCAAGGCTATGATAATTTGTTTGCCTCACAGCAATATATTTTTGCTAAAAAGTTACCAAAGGATAACTATTATGATGCAGCACTAACAACTATGGCAGCAGTAATGACACCATTACACGGATTATAAAAGGGAAATATCCCTTTTTTATTTGCATTCATTTTTAATCTTTGGTAACATAGTAAAAATTTTTAACTTAAATATGAGGAGGATAAAAATGGGATTAAATGCATATATTCAAGGATTTAACAGTTTGGAATCGATTGATCGTGCGCCGGGCTACTTTAAGTATCACCACCACTCAGTTGCTGATCATTGCTTTAGAACAGCTGAATTAGCACAAATGATGGGTGACATCGAAGAAGTTCACGGCGGCAAAAAGATTAACTGGAAGGCACTTTATGAAAAGAGCTTGAATCACGACTATACTGAACGCTTTATTGGTGATATCAAGACACCGGTTAAGTACGCAACTCCTCAATTAAGAAAGATGATTGGCGACGTTGAGGAAACCATGACTACCAAGTTTATCAAGGATGAGATTCCAGAGGAATTCCAAGAAATTTATACTAAGCGCTTGTCAGAGGGAAAAGATGATACTCTGGAAGGCAAGATTTTGTCAATTTGTGATAAATTAGACTTGCTTTATGAAGCATATGGAGAAATTGAATTAGGTAATCCTAATCCTGTATACATGCAGATGTTCAAGGAAAGCCTGGAAACGATCAAGAAGTTTGATGATTTGGTTTGTGTGCAATACTTTATTAAGAAGATCTTACCCGATTTGTTTAAGGGCGATTTTGCAGGAAAAGACAAGATGCAACGAATAGCTTTTAGCATTCTTTTGTTAGGGGATGATTAGGTGAAATTTTTGTGCAGTTCATGTGGGTTACGCATGGACTCTTTGCATTTTAAGCAAGAAGGATTAATGAATCCTAAGTTAACTAGTATTTGTGATATTTGCTTAATGCGTGATCTTAAGCCGGAAGATTATGCTAACGAAACTGTGGCGACTTTTGCTCAAAGTTTGCTGTATACTTTTGTCGGTAAAAAAGAAGGCAACCCAGAGCGAGACTGGATTGTAAAAAATAAAAAAAATCGTAAAAGATACGAGGCTTTTTTGCAAGACTACGATGGCAACGAGATTGCTAGGTCACAGATTAAACGGAGTGATTTGAACATTGCCATTATTAAAAGTGAAGATGGCAAGCTGGGATATGTGCCCGATCAAGGCGTTACTTTTGCCCAAAATTTAGAAAAGTTAGGTCTGGAAGTCAATTTTCAATTAAATGAAGTGGATTTTATCGACCGTGAACGTATTCGAGCTAAGTATAAATATCGCTGTCAATATTGTGGCAGACGTGGCCGCAGCGTAGATCATAAGGATCCAGTATCGCTTAGCCACAATAATGATTTGAATAATCTAACTCTGTCATGCGCTGAATGCAACCGAATTAAGTCAGATATGCCTTATCAGCTCTTTATTAAGTTAAATAATGGGATTGTAGATATTAATAAAAAACTGGTCAAATATGAGAATGCCCTTGGTACGTTGAAGGAAGAATTTGAGCATCGTCGTCGCTATTTGGCTGCGCAAGTACACCTTAAAGGTGTAATCAATGATCCTGAATTAAATGCAATTAGAAAACAAAACAAGAGCTTACAGGATGCAATTGATAGTCTGCAGAGTGATTATGATGATTTGCGTCTAACCCGGAAGACTTATTTTGATACTGGTTGGAAATTGGCTCGAATCAAGGAAAAGAAAGATATTATTTAAAAAAACGTCATTTTTGTAAATTGAAGCAAATAGCGGCTTTGAATTTACAAAAAATGGCGTTTTTTGATCTTAAAGCAAATATGAACCCCATCTTACAGGTTCCTTAACTGTTGGCTGAATTAAAAAGTAGACTAATACAATCCAACCAATGGTAGGGATGAAGTTAATCCAGTACCAGTAGCCGCTTTTATTAATATCATGCAGCCGACGGATTGCTAAACCTAACCCACAAAGGAAAAAGTAGACTTCGAATATTATAACTATGGCAATCGCTACGAAAAATGATGGGTCATATTCCATTGGGACACTACTGTTAACAAACATTAGCTGTAAACTAGTAGTGACTATGAGATACCAAGTAGGCACTAGACTTAAAACGACTAGAATGGCAAAACCAATCCAGTAAGTTCTCCGACTGGTTCGAGCATTCCAAGTAAATGGACGTAAAAAAGTTTCTTTCAAGATTTGCTTCCAGTTTGATTGGGGAACTGGATCAGGATCGACAGGTTCATGATATTCTTGGTTATAATACGCAGTCATATATGTACTCCTCCTTTTTTGGTAAAAAAATAAGCTTGAATTTAAATCCAAGCTTATCATTTTTTATTTGATTTTAGAAGATTAAAATTCATTATTTCTAAAATTGCTCAAGAACTTTTGCGTCTTTTCGTTCTTAGGATGATCAAATATTTCTTCAGGTAAACCTTGCTCAGTAATCACGCCATCACTGATGAACAATACTCGGTCAGAAATACTCTTAGCAAAGCCCATTTCGTGGGTAACAATCACCATTGTTAAACCAGTCGTAGCGAGCTTTTGCATAACTTCTAGTACTTCACCAACCATTTCCGGGTCAAGCGCACTAGTAGGCTCATCAAAGAGTAACACTTCTGGATTCATGGAAATTGCCCGGGCAATAGCTACACGCTGTTGTTGACCACCTGATAATTGTTGTGGCTTAGCCTTAATAAAAGGATCCATACCGACCTTTTTTAGGTTTTCAAGGGCGATCTTACGCGCTTCGTCTTTAGAACGCTTTAAAACTAGTTCTTGGCCAATCATGCAGTTTTCCAAAACATTCTTGTTTTCGAATAAGTCGAATTGCTGGAATACCATGCCGACCTTGGATCTAAAGGTATTACGGTTGTAACCAGGTGCCAAAATGTTTTCACCGTGGAAATCGATCTCGCCACCAGTAGGTTCTTCGAGCAAGTTGATGCAGCGAAGGGTAGTAGACTTACCACCACCAGAAGGACCAATGATCGTTACGATTTCGCCTTTATTGATGTCA
>LHCFI05602__coassemble_525_pt1 | contig 23978 bp, 20 predicted proteins | sample LHCFI05602__metabat2_high_PE_013 | metagenome-assembled genome bin LHCFI05602 | reverse complement strand
CAATTTTGCCAAACTCTTATGATCAGGATAGCGTTGAACTAATTGCTCAATTTTATCGGTAGCTAATTTTTTTACTTCTTCGGCTGAGCCCATTTTCTCTAAAAAATCTGCCAAATCACCTGAACGAGCAAGTAACTTACGCTCACTACGACTTTCTGCCAGAAAAGCTTGATCAACCTTACGTAACTTCAAACTACCATCTGCATTAAAGTGATATCCTCCCCACATATGCTGCTTAATTGGTTGCATCGGTTCGCTATCCACATAACACAATTTTCCTACCATATGGTGCGTCTCAGTAATTCCTAACGTAACCGGGTCATAAATATCGACATAGTTAAAAATTTTCTCCCGCATTTTAGCCACCTGACGTCGTTCAGCTGGCGTCAGTAAAAGCCAAATATTGGTTCCTTCATACAGATAAGCAGCTGCAATTGCTTCTGGATGACGACAATTAGCTAAAGCAAACTGAGCATTAATTGAACCTAACGAATGACCATAAATATAAATTCTACTACCTTTAAATTGATTAATTGTCTGATTCAATAAGTGAGCAGCTGACTTTAATTGGCTAGGAATCGTCCGTTTTCGTGCAAGCAGTGCTTTTAAAATTGGTAGATTAGTTTTAATCCATTCATCACGCCAAGTTTGTGGAGTCCCCTTTTTAAAACCATATGATCCTTTAAATAAGATTGTTATTTCATTCGGACTTGAAATGACGAAGGCTCGCATCCCATCCTTAGCATAAACATTACGACAAACAGTTCCAAGATAATGTTGATCTATTTTGATAGTATCACCCAGCTGCAATTCATCATATGCCTTTTTAGTTAATTCAACTCGTTCACGATCTGTTAACTGTGCATTTACACTCATAATTTTTCCTAAAATAAAAAACTAACTCTTACTATTATGTTAGCATGAGTTAGTTTTTTTGGATAATTTGAGCCTTTAATCATATTTTTTCTGCAAGTAATTTGCAATCGTTGACAAGCAGAAACAGACAATAAAGTACATGATTGCAATAATCACATACATTGGAATTAAGTAAGTCGTGTTCTGACTGTAAATAATTTGTGCGTGGTATAAAAGCTCTGGCAAAACAATGATAGTTGCCAATGAAGTATCCTTAACCAATGATACAAATTGTGATAATAATGCCGGAATCATATTGTGCAAAGCTTGTGGCATAATTACATGATACATAGCCTGACCATACGACATCCCGTTGGAACGGGCACCTTCCATTTGACCCGAATCAACTGAGCCAATTCCTGAACGAACAATTTCTGCTAGCATTGCACCTTCAAAGATGACTAACGCTGCAATTGAAGCTGTCGTTGGATTCGTTACAATACCTAATTGAGGTAAACCAAAATAGGTAAAGAAGATGATCAACAATAGCGGCAAGTTTCGAATAATATCAATAATAAAGCCTACAATTGCAGACACATACTTAATTTTCATGTAGCGAACTAATCCTAAGATTAATCCTACTACGAAGCTTAATGCAATTGAAATTAATGAAACATAAATCGTTACCCAAAGTCCTTGTAATAAGAAGCGGATATCGACCCATGAATATGCATGAATAAAAGTTTCCATTCTCTATCCCTTTCCTATTAGTTGACTAATTTTTTCTCTAAATGACGCATGTAGTAACTAAGCGGCAAAGTCAAGATCAAGTAGAACAATCCAACAATAATATAAGTATCAATTGTTTGGAACGTTGAGAACGCAATCAATTGTGCTTGATACATCAAGTCAAAACCGGCAACAAAGGCCAAAACTGAAGAGTTTTTAACCAAGTTGACAAACTGGTTGCCTAGTGGTGGAATCACTATCTTCATCGCTTGAGGTAATATGACATAACGCATGGCTTGCACATAGGTCATACCGTTGGAGCGAGCACCTTCCATTTGACCAGTTCCAATTGAATTAATTCCCGCACGAACGGTCTCTGCAATAAACGCTGATGTATAAAGCGTTAAACCAATTGTCCCCGCTTGAAATCCTGACAATTTCACAATATAACGTGGAACGATCAAATAAAAGATCATGACAATTACCAGCAAAGGTATATTTCTAAAAATCGCAATATAGATCTTCGCGATCACTTGGCCAAATTTAGATGGTGCTACCTCAAGCAAGGCAAAAATCACGCCTAAAATCAAACTGAAAACTAGAGCAATAATACTACTTAAAATAGTATTCCAAAAACCTGTTAGGAAGCTGCCCCAGTTGTTAGTAATAATTTGCCACATTATTTCAAAACCCCCTTTAGACTAAAACCAGGAATTCCAGCAAACCACTTTTTAATCAAACGGTCATAAGTACCATTCTTTTGTAATTCATTCATAGCTTGGTCGATATGATCAGCCATTTGTTTTTGTCCCTTATTAACAGCAATTCCGTAAGGAGCATTACTATAGACGCCGCCGACTAACTTATAACCAGGATTTTCTTGAGCGATACCGGCAAGCAAACCGTTGTCAGTAGTTAATGCCACACCTTGGTTAGCCTTCAATGCAGACATTGCTTGACCATAGTCATCATATTGCAAAATCCGCGCTTTAGGGGCATACTTATGTACATCATCAACTGCGGTAGTTCCTTTAACGGCCAAAACAGTTTTGCCTTCCAGATCCTTAACATTCTTGATCTTACTATTATTAGGCACTAACAAAGATGAACCGGCTGGAAAGTATGGCTTAGAGAAGGTTACTTGCTTGGCACGTTCTGGTGTAATAGTCATTGTGGCTAAAACAGCATCAACATTTCCATTTTTTAAAAGTGGGATTCTAGTGTTGGCAGTAGTAGTAACAAAATCGGTTTTAGCATCTTTACCTAGCATTTGCTTAGTTAAAGCCTTAGCCAAATCGATTTCAAACCCTTCAATATGTCCTGTCTTAATGTTCGTTAAGCCAAACAATCTAGTATCTGCTCTAACGCCCCAAACAATCGTCTTGCTCTCTTTTACTTTTTGATAAACATTGCTACTAGCATGCTGACCACAAGCTGTTAAGGTAAACGCTAATAGAATCAGCAAAGGCAAGAAAAGAAATCTTTTTATCTTTTTCATGGCGTGTCACCTTAATCTTTAGAAATAACTTTGCTTAAAAATTGCCGAGCACGTTCAGTATCTGGATGAGCAAAGAATTCTTCTGGCTTGCGATCTTCTAAAATATGACCATTATCAAAGAAAATTAAGCGATTGCTTACTTCTCTAGCAAAACCCATCTCGTGGGTAACCACAACCATAGTAATGCCTTGTTCAGCAACATATCTCATAACTTCTAAAACATCTTCAATCATTTCTGGGTCAAGGGCACTAGTTGGTTCATCAAATAAAATCACCTTAGGGTGCATTGCTAATGATCTAGCAATCGCTACTCTTTGTTTTTGTCCACCAGATAATTGACGAGGATAAGAGTCAATTTTATCGGCCATACCTACTTTTTCAAGATATTGCATCGCTACTTTACGGTTCTCATCATCAGGACGCTTTAGCACAATCTTAGGCGCCAGCATAACGTTCTCTAACACAGTGTGATTATTGTAGAGATTAAAGTGTTGGAATACCATCCCAACATTTTTGCGAATCTTATTAATATCGGTCTTTTTATCAGCCAAATCATACCCAGTTACAATTAATTGACCGCTATTAATTGGTTCCAAGCCATTCATAGTTCTAATTAAAGTACTCTTACCTGAACCAGATGGACCAATAATTGAAACCACTTGGCCTTCATCAATCTTTAAGTTAATATCTTTCAATGCATGGAGCTTTCCGTAGTACTTATCAACATGCTTAAATTCAATAATTGCTGTCATGGCTTCTACCTTTCTTTCCTTTGTCTACACAATATAATTATTTTACTCTTCTTAAAGCTAAAACTAAATATTTTAGCAATTCAAAATAGTATAATAGCCTGCTAATCTTATAAATTTATTCGGTTTTAGCAAAATATATTTGTATTTAGCTAGATTAAAATAATCATATTAACGCTACTTACGAATTTATTAACTACTAACTTTTAGGATAAAGAAAAAGTCCCTCATCCCTAAACTGGGACGAAAGACTTCTTTCCGCGGTACCACCCACATTGCCTATTAGATATAGACCTACTCATGAAGCACTATCATGCTTCACCGGTGTGGTAACGTACCGGAGACGTCTCAACCTACTCTAAGAATTGTTATTTCGGTGAGCTGCTAAAAGTGTTTTTCAATAGTTCAGGGTCTATTGGCTTTTCACTAGCACCAACTCACTGTTAGAAATAAACTATCTACTTGTCTTTTTCATAGCCTTTTAATTTATTTATATGTATTTAACCTTATTTTGGGATAAAAAGCAAGCAAAATTTCTTATACTTCAAAATGAATCCGTTTTTAATACAAATAAATGCTGTTAATATTCGGAAAATAGCTTAAAATATTTAGTGATATATTGAAAAACAAAGGAGTTTGAAATGGGAAAACTTGAAAAACCCGTTATCATTGGAATTGCTGGTGGTTCTGGAAGCGGCAAAACTACCATCGCTCATGAAATTGCGGATAATATTAATGATCAAGATCGCATTATGATCATGACCCAGGATTCTTATTATAAAGATAATACTGGTGTATCAATGGAAGAAAGAATGAAAATTAATTATGATCATCCTGATGCTTTTGATATGCCGCTACTTGAGGCACAATTAAGTCAGTTAATGCACAGAAAACCGATTGAAATGCCAACTTATGATTTTACCGCTCATACTAGAAGCGATGAAACTATTCATGTTGAGCCGGCCGATATTATTATCTTAGAAGGAATTTTAGTCCTCTTCAATGAAGATATTCGCAATTTGATGGATATTAAAGTTTATGTTGATACCGATGATGATATCCGTTTTATTCGCCGACTTGAGCGCGATATGAAGGAACGTGGTCGTTCACTTGACTCTGTTATTAATCAATATTTGGGTACAGTTAAGCCAATGTACAACCAATTTATTGAACCAACCAAGCGCTATGCCGATATCATCGTACCTGAAGGTGGGGAAAATGATGTTGCAATTGACATGTTAACTACTAAGTTACAATCTGTTTTGAAATAAGCAGCAAAAGACCTGATAATCACAAAGCGAAGATTATCAGGTCTTTTCTTTATTCTAAATTATCTTAATTTTGATTATCATCTTGTGCATTAGCTGTGTCCAAAATTCGGTTATACTTCTTGGCAAAGAAGACCAAAAGCAAGACACTAGCAATAACATAAATTACCGCTGCAATGTAATAGGCATTTGCATAACCATCTTGGGTAGTAAATAAGTAAAATTCGGTGAAGAGTCCATCAATGACTCCGACAATCGCATAAGCGATCTGAACCACACCGGTAAAGGCTGGACGCAAGTCCTTATCAACAATAACCATCTGAACTTCTTGTTGAATTGGCATTGTGGCATTGGCTAATCCTGTTCTTAAGAAGAGCAAAAGGCCGACAATTACAAACAAAACTGTCCCGCTACCTAAGCGACGACCGTTAGCTAGCAACAACATAACTGGCACACAGGTCAATGTACCTGCAGCAACAGAAACAATCGCCCCCATCTTCTTTTCCAAGAATGGCGCAAAGAAATATCCAATTAGCATCGCTGCTTGAACAAAGGTGTTAATGGTAGAAGTAACATCACGTGGAATGTGCAAATAACTATTCAAATAAATCGGCACATAAACAGCAACTAAACGAGCACCAAGTTGAATACCGGCAATATAGACAATCCACATCAATGTCTTCTTGCTCAAAAGCTTTTTATACATAGCCATCTTCTCTGCTCTGCTAGGCTCCTTGTCATCTGCAGTAGAACGATAATCACGTGGCACATCATGAATAAACAAAGCCAAAACAAAGGCTAACATGGTTACGGCAGCCGTAATGTAAAGCAGGATTCTGTATGAATTTGTATAATCTGCTAAAGTTTGACCAGTTAACATCTCTGACTTACCAGAAAGAACAGATGCCTCATGATAAGGAATGCCTCTAATCAAACCAAAGAACCAAACGACAGCTTTCCCACCTAAAAACGTACAGATCGTTTGTGTAATCAAATTAACAATCATTACTGTTGAGAACATCTTAGTTCTAATTTTTCCCGGAACATATGAGGTCCACATTAATGGATACATCAAATCATAAACCCCAATTGCTGTCCAAGAAATAGTATAAGCGATCATGATGATAATTTGATTGGTTGTGATACAGGTTAAGGCCATAAAAATTGCCGTCATTGGTGGCAAGATCAGCAAAATCTTTCGATAGCCCCATTTATGAACCGTCGCAATCATGACTGACATCAAAATTGCTGTCGCCGCATTAAAAATGTTTAAACCTGAAATCAAGTGTGGCGCTACAATCTTGTAGTAAGACAAGGCTGCATCATTCGTAATCCCAGTTACTGCACCTAAAATACCATAAATCCATAAGTAGACAATGACATTGTGTTTATAACGTGGATTCCAATTTTTAATCGCCTCAGCCTCAGCTTCCTTTTCCGCATTGCTTCGTCGAGCCATATAAGTCCCCTTTTTTTGAAAACGCATACAATACATCTAACTTTATTTTATCACTCAAATGGTATTAATAAAGTGTGTGTATACAAAAAGGTATGGTTTATAGTTTCTAGGCAACTTTAGGTTTTAATGCTTTATCGAAAAGATTGGTAATCAATTTCACTAGGACACCATCAAACAGTAATGATGAAATCATACTTACAATAAACATCAAAATTTGTACATTAACCTGATAATGACTCCAACCAAACAAAAAGTAACTTGGTATAAAACCACCTAAATTGGCAAAGAAAGCACCAGTCAAAACGCTCTTCCATGAGAACTTTTCATAGCGTTCTTTTTTAGGGAAAAAGCCGATCTCGTTCATTGCTCCTTGAATTAACCCCTCAAAAATAGTCAAGGCTCCCCACTGGCCACCGATCGCCATCTCAACCGTGGCAGCCAGCAATTCACCAATAGTTCCAGCTCCCTTAGTTGGTACAAAATACATCGCTAAAGGAGCAGCCATATACCATAAGCCAGTAAAAACGTTGTCAACAACCGGTGCATAACCGGTGGGTAAAAAGCTTAATTTTACTAAGTTATACACATTGTTAAAGCCATAAGTGTAAATCACACCCATGATGATCCCGATTAAGGCAACTAAAATAACTGATTTTACATTCCATTTTGACGATCTAGTAAACATAAAAAATGCTCCTTACTAACATACTGTCAGTAGGAGCACACAAATAAAAGTTTTAATTCTCTTTTTAGCACTTTCCCTTGCGCAAGTATTATCTTGTTCAGGTTCAAAGGGTATTATCTCAGCATTACGCACCCCTAGTGACATTTCATTTATTTATCAATTAAGTCAAGTATAGCACATTGTTAATCAAATGCCATTTGATCTGTGTAAAGTTTGTAATAAAATCCCTTTTCTTTAAGCAGTGCCTCGTGGCTGCCTTCTTCGATCACATTACCATCTTTTAACACAACAATCTTATTAGAATTCAAGATCGTCTTTAACCGGTGAGCAATCACAAAGCTTGTTCGTCCAGCAATCACAGTATCCATTGCCTTTTGAATCTTTTCTTCTGTTACCGTATCTACGTTAGAAGTTGCTTCATCCAAGATTAGGAATGGTGGATTCGTTAAAATTGTCCGAGCAATTGACATTAATTGCTTTTGCCCAGTTGAAAAGATTGAGCTAGCATCGCTAACTTGAGTATCGTAACCATCAGGCAAAGTCTCAATAAAATCATGGATATTAGCCTGCTTAGCCGCTGAAATCACTTCATCCATTGAAGCATTCGGCTTACCATAACGAATATTGTCCGCTACAGTACCAGTAAATAAGACAGAGTCCTGCAGGACGATCCCAACATTATTTCGCAATGATGTTAGTTGAATATCACGTACATCTGTCCCGTCAAAGGTTACTTTACCTGAATTAACATCATAGAAGCGATTTAACAGGTTCATAATCGTAGTTTTACCTGAACCGGTTGGTCCGACCAGAGCCACTGATTGGCCCTTATCAACCGAAATATTTACTCCGTGCAAAATTTCTTTATCTTTATTGTAGCCAAAATGAACATTTTCTAGCTTGACACCATGATTCAAACCACTAATGACCTTACCATTTGGCACTTCGTTTTCATCTTTTTGTTCTTCAACTGTAGCTAATCTTCTTGCCCCAGTTAAAGCTAATTGAATCATGGAATAAATTGAAGTAATTTGCGTCAAAGGTTGGAAATAAACTTGTGAATATTCAACGAAAGTTACAATCAAGCCCAATCCAATAGCCTGAGAAATTTGACCGGAAATAATCATCCAAGACCCCATAGCGATGACAATTGCCAAATTAAGTAAGTTCAATCCGTTCATCAATGGGAATAGGATTCCCGAATAAAATTGCCCCTTAAACAAAGCGGTTCTTACTTTATTGTTGTAGACCTTGAAGCCATCAACCGATTCTTGACGCAAACCATTGGTAATAATCACCTTTTCACCATTGATCTGTTCGGTAATATAACCATTTAAATCGCCAATTTCATCTTGCTGCTTATCGATATAAACGTGAGCTTTTTTCATTAAAAGGACACTAATAATCAAAATGAATGGTGTTGTCGCAATCGTAGTCCAAGCCAAAGTACTATTAATCGTGAACATCACAATAATTGTTCCCACGAACATAATTCCCTGGGAAATAATTTCAAAAATCGCATTGTTCATTGCGTTGAAAATATTATCCAAATCGGAAGTAAATAGCGATAAAAGTTTACCATCCTGATGAGTATCAAAGTAGCGCACTAACATCCGTTGAAACTTGGCAAATAGATTCTCACGCATGTCATTAGTTGAATCCGCATTGAACTTGGACATTACCATCCAAGCAATAAAAATCGCTATCTGGCTCAATAAGTAAAACAAGAACATCGACCATAACGCGCTATAGAACGTGTTCATGGATGCTGTACCCTTTTTTAAATCAACCAAATAAGTAGTTAAAGCGGTAACTGAACGGCCTAAATATGTAGGTGCCATAACCTGTGCACCACTCGAAATCAAAGAAAGGATAACCACAATAGTGATTCCCTTCCAATAAGGCTTCAAATACTTAGCAAAATAGCGCAATGCCTTTTTCGTATTACTCATTTATTCATTTCCTCCTTTCTTACCTTTTTGTGTCTTGAAGATTTCTTGGTAAACCGGCGAAGTCTTAAGCAATTCTTCATGCGTACCTTGTGCCACTAATTTACCGTCATCTAACACTAAAATTGTATCGGCATTAATCACTGAAACAATCTTTTCCGCAATGATAAAAGTAGTAGTATCAGGCAGCTCATGCTCTAAAGCTTGCTGTACTTTCTTCTCACTTTCCGCATCCAGAGCAGAAGTTGAATCGTCCAAAATCAAAATTGGTGCTTTAGCAATCAAGCCACGTGCAATAGATAGACGTTGCTTTTGCCCACCGGAAAAGTTAGCAGAACGCTCCTCTACTTCATGATCGAAAGAATCGTTATAACGCTCAATAAATTCTGATGCTTGCGCCATATTGGCAGCACGCTGCAATTCATGTAATTTAGCCTGAGCATTACCTTGACGCAAATTAGATGCTATTGTACCTGAGAAAAGAACTGCTCGCTGCAGCACAAAAGAAACAGTTTTGCGTAATGCAGCTTCAGTTACATCCTTAATATTTTGACCGCCAATTTTTACTTCACCCTTAGTTGGATCATATAAACGAGCAATTATTTGGGCCAAAGTTGATTTACCAGCACCTGTTGCCCCAACGATACCAACCATTTGACCTGGCTTAATCTTAAACGAAATATCCTTTAAAGTAGGATCATCCCCATCAGGATAAGTAAAGGAAACATGATCAAACTCTACGCTACCGCTAAGAGGTGCAACCGAACCACTTTCCACAAACTTGACATCTGGTTCAGTCTCCAATACCTCACGAATACGTCCAAGAGAAATATTAGCTCTTGAAAATTGCATTAAGGTCATTCCGGCAATCATGATCGTAAATAGCAGGGTTAAAACATAGTTAACGAATGGACTGACTACCGCAATATCACTTGGATGTGCCGTAATATTTTTACCAATTAAATAAACAATTAAAGCAATTACGGTATAAGCGATCATCTGAAAAGCTGGCATAATTGCAGAGAACCAGTAACCAATCACAATGTTGTAGTCATTCAATTGGTCCGAAGTTTGATCAAACTTTTTAATTTCTTGTGGACCTTGATTAAATGACTTAACCACTCTCACACCTTGCAATGTTTCTTGTGCTTGATTAGAAATTCGGTCCATCATTTCTTGGAATTTGGTAAACAAACTATTCATTTGTCTTAAAACGTAAGCGCCAAAACCAAAAATAAGTGCAACCATGACCACTGGTGCCCACCAGAAGCGCGGAATAATCACGATACAGAAGATAAATGAACCGACAATTAAAATCGGCAACCGCAACATCTGCATAAATAGCTGCATCATCATGTTCATTACCTGGTTCATATCGTTGATCAACCGTGTAGTTAGAGAACCTGCTGAAAATTTCTTAATATTACCAAAAGAGAACGTTTGAATCTTAGCATAGGTATCTTCACGCAGATCACTAACTACTCCTTGTGCAATTTTCGCTGCAAAATAAACGTTAAAAATACCCGAAATAATTGCAATTATACCTAGGACTACTAGCCAGATTCCATCAGACAAGACTGCTTGCTTCTGATTCGCCATCAATGCCTTTTGAATATTTTCCAATAATTTAGGCTGATATAATCCAGAAAACGCTGAAACTAAGATAGCAATAATTGCACAAACAACATCTTTTTTATAACGCTTTAAGTATGGAAGAATTATTTTAAAGTTTTCCATTTTTACTCCTTTCTTCACTTAAAAAATGCCAAAAAGTAGTGCTCCATTCTTCTGAAAGCTTAGCTAACAATTTCATTTTGTCAGTTCCCATGGCTTGAGCCGTTTTTTCCTCTAATTCAAATAGAGGACGCAACCTGTCATAAGCATATTTCCGCCCTGCTTCGGTAAGCTGGCAAAATCGAACTCGCTTATCGCTAGGATCAACAGTCATCGTGATATGATCATGATCACGCAGAATCTTAATTCCTTTGTTAATCGACTGCTTGGGTAAATCACTCAGATTTACTAATTCTCTTTGTGTCAATTTTCCCCGAATCAGTAATTCATACATGATTACCACTAAATAGTCCGGCAAGTCATGATCCTGCTCCCATTGGCTATAAGCACGGCTGCCATGGATAATTGATAGATTTAATTTTTCTGTCTCACTAATTTTCATTACTTCACCACCATATTTAGTCTACATGCATGCCAAATATATTAGTATGCACATGGACTATTGTCAAATCATTTTGTCAAAAATAAGACTATAATTAAAGTAAAGAAACAATTTTTGCATCTAAATTTCAAATTGGTATAATAAAAAAATCATCAAGTAAAACAAGGCAGGGATTATATGCGTAAAAAGTTTTTATTAATAATTTCAATAGTGGTCCTGTTTGCTTTGCCATTAAGTGGCTGTAAGCAAAACAAAAAGCAAAACGTTTATCAAGCAGTTAAAACTAGTAAAACCATTAACTGGGGCGTCAAAGCCGACACGCCATTATTCGGCTCAATAAATATTAAAACAGGCAAACTTAATGGCTTTGAAATTGATTTAGCTAATGCATTAACCCATGAAATGCTAGGCAAAAATGCCAAAGCCAATTTCATAACAACAACGGCCAACACCAAGATTCAGCTTCTAAAAAACACGAATGTCGACGCCGTCATTGCAGCAATGACCATTACGCCTGAACGTAAAAAACAAGTCGAATTCAGTCACCCTTACTTTCCTGCTGGACAGTCAATTATGGTTGCTGACAGTAGCGCCATTAAAAATGCTAAAAATTTGAATAACAAGAAAGTGCTTGTAGTTAAAGGAACTACTGCCGCCGATGCTATCCATCAAGTTGCTGCTAAAGCGGAAATTTTACAATTCGATGATTACGGCCAAGCTTTTGCCGCATTAAAAGCTGGACAAGGAGATGCCTTTGTAACTGATAACGGAATTTTAGCTGGGATTTTGCGTGATAGTTCCGGCTATAAATTAGTTGGCGGCACCTTTACCAACCAGCCATATGGTATTGCAGTTAATAAGGGGCAAAATGACATGCTCAAGCATATCAACACTGCATTAGCAAAACTAGAAAAGAATGGCACATATAATCACCTAGTTAAAAAATGGTTTGGCAACATTCCTGGTATGAACATTAAAGAACTAGAAAAGAAGTAAGAAAAAGGCTAAGATCAAAATTTTGATCCTAGCCTTTTCGTTTATTTAGCAATGAAATCAAGTAAAGTAAACATTACATCTTTATTTTTCTCAGGCACACCATGATTAATAATCTCTGTAGGCGTTTGATGTAAATCATTATTTTCTAAAGCATATGCTCCATCATTAATAGCAATCTCACGCACATTATCAATTTGCGGTTCAAAGTGGAACTGCAACCCAATTACATTATCTCCCAGTAAAAAGCCTTGATTCTTAACTAGATCACTAGAGAATAATAACTTAGCTTCGGTTGGAATTTCACTCATTTGTTCATGCCAATGAAGAGCTGTTAACTTATCCGGAATTCCTGTAATAGTCTGATCTTGCAAATAAACTGGTGCCCAACCTACTTCCTTAGCGGGTGCATCAAGTACCTTATAGCCCAAAGTTTTAGCAATCTGCTGGCTACCAAAACAAATTCCCAAGATCGGCTTGTGTTGATCTAACATTTGTCTAATCAACACACGTTCATTTTTGACCCAATCAAGATCATCATTAGGACTGTTTGGACTGCCTAGGACTACTAATAGATCTGTTTCATCAACAGTTGGCAAAATACCAAAATTCCCTGGATGGTAAACGAACATTTCGTTATCTCTAGCATGGCACCAGGCTTGAATAGAACCAGGTCCCTCATTAGGTGCATGCTGTAATACATTAACGCGCATGAAATCCCTTTCTCACTCAACAATATTTTTGTTTTTCATTTTATACTCAATTCTAGTGGTAAACAAGAAGAATTCAGTTAATCTTTTACTGTATCTTTAGAAACTATATGTCACCTTATATGATATAATGTTATACATATTTTTACATCTGGAGGACTTTTATGGACAATCACCTTAAACGCAGTATTGGCTTAGGTTCTGCACTTTCAATTATCGTTGGAACCATTATCGGTTCTGGAATTTTCTTTAAACAAGCTTCAGTTTTAGATAGCGCAGGCTCAACCTTTATGGCACTTTTAGCATGGATTTTAGCTGGGATTATCACATTAACCGCCGGCTTAACGATTGCGGAAATCGGTGCCCAGATGCCTTATACTGGTGGACTTTACGTCTATATTGAAAAAATTTACGGCCGCGTTTTAGGTTTTATGGCCGGTTGGATGCAGGCTATTGTGTACGGTCCTGCTATGATAGCTGCAGTTACCGGTTTTTTAAGTATTATGGTGACTAATCTCTTTGGCATCGGCACCGAATGGCGTATTCCCATTGGTTTGATCACTATCATCGCTATCGGCGGTTTAAACTTTTTAGAAAATAAAGTCGGTGCAGCCTTTGCTATAATCACTACAATTGCTAAGATGATCCCTATTTTTGCAATTATCTTCTGTGGCATCTGCTGGGGTGAGCAAAACGCTGTCGCCCAAACTGTGACTGAGCTGAATCGATCAACAGGTGGTCTTGGCGTAGCCGTTCTCGCTGCCCTTTTTGCCTATGACGGTTGGATCTTTATTGCAAATTTAGGTGGTGAAATTAAGAATCCACAAAAATTATTACCCAAAGCAATCATCATTGGAATCACTACAGTATTAGTAATTTACGCGTTAATTACTATTGGTATTTTTAGTTTCATCCCTGCCGATAAAATTCATGCATTAGGTAAAAATTCAACCACTTATTTGGCTGACGCTATTCTTGGTCCAATTGGCGGTAAAGTTCTATCTGTCGGCATTATTATCTCAATGCTAGGCACTCTTAATGGAGAAATGCTCACCTTTCCTCGTGTTATTTACGCTATGGCTAAGCGCGGGGATTTGCCTTTCTCAAGATTTTTATCATACGTTACACCTAAGGGAAAAGCACCAGTTATGGCTACTATGCTCTTAATTACCTTAACTGGAATTATGATGACTTTCTTCGATCCTGATTACCTATCAAATCTCTGCGTCTTCACAATTTATAGTTTCTATGTTTTAGCATTCTTTGGCTTATTCATTTTAAGATACAAAAATAAGGACCAACGTCCTTTCAGCGTGCCATTTTATCCCCTAATTCCTTTAGTAGCAATTGCAGGCGGGCTCTTCGTTTTAGTCAGCCAATTCTTCAATGATCCCGCTGGCGTTTTGCTTTTTACTGGAATTACCGCTGTCGGCTGGCCAATTTTCTTTTTAGTTAAAAAGATGAGCAAAGCACAGAATACGATTATCGAAGACTAAAAATCTCAAATTTTTCTTGTTCATTTTTAATAATTATGATATTCTAATTAAAATTAATTTAGGAGATTCAATTATGATTTATCAAGACACCACATTGGCATACTCATCTAGCTCAAGTTCCAACTGAACTTGAGTGATTTTGGTGTACGTAAATCAGCAGCCGGATTCACTCAATCGTTTCTAGACGATAAGGTGAATCCGGCTATTTTTGTATAAAGGAGAAAAAATGGACAACAAGCTTAAACGCAGTATTGGTTTTGGCTCAGCTTTTTCAATTGTAATCGGAACTATCATCGGCTCTGGTATCTTTTTTAAGCAGGCTTCTGTTCTTGACAGTGCAGGTTCAACTACAATGGCCTTACTAGCTTGGATTTTTGGTGGTCTAATTACCTTGGCTGCAGGTCTCACCATTGCCGAGATAGGGGCGCAAATGCCCTACACTGGTGGTCTTTATGTCTACATTGAAAATCTCTATGACCGCATTTTAGGCTTTATGGCTGGTTGGATGCAGATCATCGTGTACGGTCCTGCAATTATTGCCGCCGTTGCTGGTTTTATGAGCATCATGATGACTAACTTTTTTGGTTTGAATCATTCATGGCGCATTCCTTTGGCTTTAATCACAGTTTTAGCAATTGGAATCATGAATTTCTTCGAAAATAAGGTAGGTGCAATCTTTTCGGTCATAACCACGATTGCCAAAATGATTCCGATTGCTGTAATCACCATTTGTGGAATCTGTTGGGGTCAACAAGATGCGATTAACCAGACTGTAGCAGAGGTTAGTCAACACACTAGTAACTTCGGTGTTGCTGTTTTAGCCACTTTATTCGGCTACGATGGCTGGATTTTAATCGCTAATTTAGGCGGCGAAATGAAAAATCCCCAAAAATTATTACCTCGAGCAATCATTGCAGGAATTACAGCTGTTTTGGCTATTTATACCCTAATTACAATTGGGATTTTCCGCTTCATCCCCGCTAATCAAATTCACCAACTAGGCGAAAACACTACTACTTATCTAGCTAACGCGGTTTTCGGTGCAATCGGAGGTAAAATTCTTTCCATTGGCATCATCATTTCAATGATGGGAACATTAAATGGGAAAATGCTGACCTTTCCTAGAATCGTTTATGCCATGGCTAAACGAGGAGATTTACCTTTTTCTAAATACTTAGCCTATGTTACTCCTAAAGGAAAATCTCCCGTTGTTGCTACTTTGTTTATCGTCCTTTTAGCCCTTTTAATGATGATTTTCTTTGATCCAGACCACTTATCAGATCTTTGCGTCTTTACAGTTTATTGCTTCTATCTTTTAGCCTTCTTTGGAATTTTTATCCTAAGAAAAAAGAATAAAGCAGAGCGTCCTTTCAGTACTCCACTTTATCCTTTTGTGCCTATAATTGCTATTTTAGGCGGTTTGTTTGTCTTAATCAGTGAATTAATTAATGATCCAGCTGGTGTTTTACTTTTTGCTGGAATTGTCATTATTGGATTACCAATTTTTTACGCCGTTAAGCGCATGAACAAACATCGTTTGCATTAAAGTGACCTTTCTACACTGTAGCTTGCTCGCCACAACTCTTCCATTTTAGCTAAACGATGCCAATCCCCTTTTTGACACATTGTATATAAAGCATGTGCCGGATCATAGGCAATTGGATTACCTTCTGTTTCCTTCAAATAAGCTCCAACAATGTTGATTAACATCATCCGAAAGCGTTCAATCTCATTTCGGCTAAAGTAAGTTTCAAAATACTTGCTGGTTAAGCAATCAACCGTTGCTTGCGAGGCCTTATGCAAAGAAGCCGGATTCTTACGATAGTTATATAAAGTATAGGTTGAAATTCCTGTTGCCTTACTTAAACTAGTAATCTTCACATTGCGATCAGTTACCAATTTTTCTGCTCTTTGTACATCGGTTAAAATTTTCGGATGCTTAATGTGAGGAGGCATCGGAATACGTTTGCTTAACTCTGCGATTACTTTTTCAGCAGCTTCCCTCATTTGCTGAGTGGCTACTGTCTTACTTACCTTGTTATCAAGCAATTCTCCTACAACGAAAGTATGATCAGTCACTTCATACCTTCTAGTAATTGCATTGTAAAAATGGCCTTCAACCCCTGTGATCTTAACTGCATCAGTTCCAGCTTTCTCATAGTCAAAAAAGATGTGTTGTTGATCACCAGTTAATGGTGAAAATGGTAAATTATCTAGCGTAAAAACTTGTACATTTAAAGTATAATCTGAATGAGCGGAATCATCTGCATCACAATGATACATCTTCACTTCCCGATCATGAATAAAATCTTCAAAAATAAGATTTTTTTTCTTCATTTCTCAATCCCCTTTTATATAGTCCCACTATCCATTATAAGCAAAAAACTAGCTTTTAAAAGCTAGTTTTTGTTTTTATTAGAAAATATTCGGTTTAGGGCAAATAATTACCAGCAGCTAAGTATAAATCGTACCACTCTTGTCTAGTCAATCGAATCTTGGCACCTTTAGCAGAATCCCTAATGTGTTGCGGATTCATTGATCCAACTAGCATTTGAATATTTGCAGGATGACGTAAAATCCAAGCTGCAGCGATCGCATTTTTACCTACCTCATACTTATCGGCCAGTTTTTGCAACTCTTGATTCAACTTGGGGAAGCCATCATTATCAATGAAGGTCCCTTCAAACATGCCATACTGGAATGGTGACCAAGCCTGCACAGTAACTTTGTGTAGACGGGCATAATCAAGAAATTGGCTATCACGATCAACTGATGGTTTATCTACCATATTCATATGCATCCCAAAGTCAATCATTCCTGTATGTTTCAGGCTAAATTGTAATTGATTGAACATCAAGCGCTGGCTCAAGCAACTTTGTAACAATTTAAATTGAGCCGTATCAAAATTAGATACGCCGAAAAAGCGCACCTTACCTGCTGCCTGTAGTTGATCAAAAGCCTCAGCTACTTCTTCTGGATCCATCAATGCATCTGGTCGGTGAAGTACTAATGAATCAAGATAATCTAGTTGCATTCTTTCCAAAATTTCATCAACACTATGCAAAATATGTTCTTTAGAAAAATCATAACGTTTTCCTGGAACAATTCCTGTTTTAGATTGAATAAACATCTCTTCACGCTTGATCTGCATTTGGCTAAAAGCTTGACCAAAAATCTCTTCTGATTTTCCACCGCCATAAATATCAGCAGAATCAATGAAGTTGATCCCAGCATCATAGGCGGCTTGAATTGCCACTTGAGCCTCTGGAACTGATTTTTGATTCATTCGCATAATGCCAAGTGCCATCGCTGGAATGCTTAAAGTAGTACATCCCATTTTAATTCGTTTCATAATGTAAGTCCTTTCATTCTTTATTTACCTCACATCATGAACCAAAAATAGCTAAGTTTCAACCACAAGAAATTCAATAATCTTTTATTAATATATCTTAGCTACTGCCGATTGAATTGATTCTTTATCTAAGAATTCGTCATAACTTGTATCTTGGCGACTAACAATACCTTTAGGTCCAACTTCGATAATGTGGTTAGCAATAGTCTGAATAAATTCATGATCATGTGAGGTGAATAAAATTGAACCTGGATATGAAACAAGGGCATCATTTAATGCAGTGATTGACTCAAGATCTAAATGATTAGTAGGATCATCCATGATCAATACATTAGCCGGTTCAAGCATCATTCGGGACAATTGACAACGAACCTTTTCCCCACCGGAAAGTACTTTGATCTTCTTTTCAATTTCTTCCCCACTAAAGAGCATTCGACCCAAGAATCCACGTAAGAAAGTGTTATCGTCTTGTTCCTTAGTAGCATATTGACGCAGCCAGTCCAAAATTGTTAAGTCATCATTATTAAAGTTAGCGTTCAAATCGCGTGACATGTAGTTAAAGGCCGTTGTTTGACCCCATGTAACGGTACCAGTATCTGGCTTAAGCTTACCAGCAACGATATCAAGCAGCGCAGTCGTTGCTAAAGCGTTACGTGATAAAAATGCTACCTTATCACCAGGACGCACGATGAAAGACACATTATCCAGAATCTTTTCACCATCAACTGAATAAGAAACATTTTCTACCTTAACTAGGTCATTACCTAAATCACGGTGCATTTCAAATTTTACAAATGGATATTTACGACTCGATGGTTTAATATCGTCCAAGGTAATTTTATCAAGTTGTTTCTTTCGAGAAGTTGCCTGACGTGATTTAGATGCATTAGCAGAAAAGCGGGCAATAAATTCTTGCAATTGTTTCATCTTTTCTTCTTTTTTAGCATTTTGGTTAGCAGCTAATTCATTAGCTAGCTTGCTTGATTCATACCAAAAGTCATAGTTCCCAACATAAAGTTGAATCTTACCACGATCAACGTCACACATTTCAGTACATACTTGATTTAAAAAGTGTCGGTCGTGGGAAACAACAATCACAATGTTAGGGTAATCAGCCAAAAAGTCTTCTAACCATTCAACGGTATGAACATCCAAACCGTTAGTCGGTTCGTCCAATAGCAAAATATCAGGATTACCAAACAAAGCTTGGGCCAATAAGACCTTAACTTTTTCGCTTTCAGGTAAATCCTTCATCATCATTTGATGTTCTTCTTCAGGAATCCCTAATGATTGCAGCAGCTTAGCCGCATCCGCTTCCGCATTCCAACCATCAAGTTCTGCGAACTTGCTCTCTAATTCAGCTGCCTTAACCCCATCTTCATCACCAAAGTCAGGTTTGGCATAAAGAGTATCTTTTTCTTTCATTACTTGATACAGTTCCTTGTGCCCTTGAATTACTGTGTCCATGACAGAGAAGTCTTCGAAAGCAAAGTGGTCCTGGTTCAAGCTGGACATGCGCTCATTGGGATCAATTGAAATTGAACCTGTTGTTGGTTCCAGTTTCCCCTCTAACAATTTAAGAAAAGTTGACTTACCGGCACCATTGGCACCAATTACGCCGTAGCAGTTGCCTGGAGTAAATTTTAAGTTAACGTCTTCATAGAGTGTGCGGCCACCAAATCGTAAACTAACGTCGGATACTGTAATCAATCTCTTTACCTCGCTTAAAATATAAAATTATGTTTAAGTATATCAAAAAAGATGGTCCCTTATAATAGAGAATCCATCTTTTTAAGCAATTTATTAAAACTTTTTGAAGCTATCTAGCTTTTCCTGGGTAATATCACGAATAATTGCAGTAGCTAAATCAACTGAAGCCTTAAAGTCCTTATAACTACTGAAACAATATGGTGAGTGTTCATAGCGCACCGGAATACCGATGACAATTGTTGGCGCACCATTTTCGTAGTAAATTGCAGCACCATCCTGACCGCCACCGGTTCTAACTGAACGAGTATATGGAATATTATTTTTATCAGCTAAATCACATGCATATTGTTGGAACTTAGGATTTGGTAAAAATGTCGTATCCATATCGCGCAACATTGGGCCACGTTTTAGACCAGTTTGAGAAAGCCAGTCAGGCGTAAAAGTATCATCAGCTGGACAGCTTTCGAGTACCAGACAAAGATCTGGCTTAACTTTTCTAGCCGTTACATAGGCGCCACGCAAGCCAACTTCTTCTTGACTAGAAAGTGCAGCCACCACGTCAAAGTTAGTTTCTTCACCCTTCAAATTATCAAGCACATCAACCATCGCACCAGCACCAAAACGATCATCAAAGTCTTTACCGAAGAATAAACCGGACTTTTCATGATATTCACACTTAACATCAACAAAGATAGGGCAACCTGTATCAATCTTGTAGTCCTTGATTGTCTCCTCACGGCTAGAAGAACCAACATCAATTGACATATCTGCCACATCAGGTACATTATTGCGCTCAGCTGCTGTCATGAAGTGAGGCGGCTTAGTTGCTACAACGCCAGGGATATATTCTCCATCACGATTGCGCACTTTAACGCGCAAGGCTGGAATATTATATTTTACCCAACCACCAAGTGGAACAAACTTAATTAAACCATTAGGGCGAACAGCTTGCGTAATGAAGCCTACAGCATCTGAGTGCGCATCAAGTTGAATTACCGGTCGATTTCCCTTATTTTCTTTCTTGGCGGCATAAACATTGAGCATCCCATCTACCTCAATATCTGCCGTTTTTTCCGCATAACTAGTAAACAGCTTAACGAATTCTTCCTCAAAGCCCGAAGTTGAATTGGCATCTGAGAATTCTTTCAACATTTGGATTTCTTGTTCTTTTTGCATAATTTTTCCTTTCTATGAAAAACGCTTAATTTAATTTTACCGAGAAAAACAGTCAAAGTAGACTATAATTAAAAATAATTATTGCAAAGGAAAAATAAAATATGAAAAATAAATTTTCAATGATAATTCTTTTACCCCTGCTTTTTAGCCTATCAGCCTGTTCCAACCGTTCTAGTCGTCCCGCTACAGTTAACGAAACAGTAAGCAGCTCTGCGACACATAAGGCATCCAAACAGGCAAATGAGTTTAAGCCTAATTTAAAAAAGAAATATCCTGGCTTTAAGTTAACCAGCATCCCCGAACAATTTCGCGGTACCTGGTATCGTAGCGATCCACTGAGCAAATCAGCTCGCAAATTAATTATCAACAAGCATACAATTGGTGATTCAGTAGTTTATCGACAAGTGGATAAGTCCATTAAATTAGATCATAATTCTGAGCAAAAGAATAAAACCTATTCTGGTGGTGATTCCATGATCGCCATCGAACAACATCAGGAGCAGACTTGGATGCGCGTTCGTGAGTTTTTAACACCTGTAGATATTATTTATATTACTGGTCAATTTAAAGGACATCCTTGTTTATATCTTGCATATTCTTCCGGAGATATCCACAACGCACTTTTCAAAAACAAAGCACTAGCAATTAAGTATAAAAACTATGACTTTTCTAAAATTAAATCATGAAAGATATTAACAATCTACTACAACAAAAAAGTAACTTACTCTTAAAAATTAGCTCGTTACCCTTAAACCTATTCCCTTATTTAGTATTCAGCTTAATTATTAAACAAAATACTGCAATCAGCGTGCTGCCTTTTGCACTCTTCTATGCCTTTCGGCGCACAACATTGTTTTTATTTAAAGGCGGCGAAAATGAAGATAATGTTATTGGCTGGTTCGGTTCATTGGCAGCATTATTTGGCTATTTCCTAGGGATTTTCGGCATCTTTTTACCAGCCCTTTACTGCATTAGCGCATCCCTTGCCGGAATAGGCGCCGTATGTTTCCCTAGCGTTCAAAAACAAATCGCCATTGAAAGCGACTATCATCCAAGCAAGAATGATCTTTTTGCTTATTTTGGCGCAATTTTAATTTTACTAGCAATAATTGTCTTTGTTGAACCACATCTGCCAACAATTTCATTTATCGCAATGCTCATTTATACGCTAATTGCTATACTCGGCTTTAAATATTCTCCATTTAGAGCACATTCACGGGAAATTGTATTGCAGTGGCAAAATGTCTGGTTAACTCTTGGTTTGCTACTGGCTATTCTCTTAATTCGAGAAGGTTGGAACTCGGGAAAAGACATCTTCTCTATTTTTGGCATTATCGTTTCAGCAGTAGTCGTTATTAGCTATCTGATCAAATTAGCTTTAAGCCAAAAACATGGTAAATTATCTCGCAAAATGCAGTATCGCCTGACAATCGCAGGCCTCTGCCAAGACTTTACCACTATCTTTTCAGCCGTTTATATTTCTATTTTATTTGGTGCAAAAAATTACTACTGGTTATTTGTCATTATCTTAATCGCCAGCTTTATCAAACGTCCATTATTAAAAACGCTACGTGAATATTTACCATTTGATGACTTCACCATTCAAAGTTGGGGCATTGTTCTCGGTCTAGTTATTACGCTCTTTAGGCCAACATACTTTGCAGGGATTTTTTTGATTCGAATTTTCTACAGTTTACAAAATACTGACACCTTAGATCTTATCCGTGATCATGTCGATACAAATATTTATATGATCAACTATCGTTTTCGCACTGCTGGAGGCTTCTTAACTCAATTAATTCTGTGGGGTGGCTTGCTTTTATTCAATGGACCGCACATCTTTGAGCAAATCTTTAACTACCATATTAATAAAAGCGTTATGAATTCTAGTCAGCCCTTATTTTTAACTCACTTAATCTTGGTGCTATTCATAATCAGCTTTACAATTTATACTTTAAAACTTAACAAAGGGAATAAAAATGAATGAAAAACCTATTTGGAAAAAGAATTTACTTGTCTTATCTATTGCGGTCTTTATCGCTGGTATCGCCTTCTCTGAAGTAATGCCGTTTCTGCCATTATATATTGATACACTAGGCAATTTTACCCATAAGCAGTTAAACTTTTGGTCTGGCTTTATCTACTCCGGTACTTATTTTGTATCGGCGATAATTTCTCCCTGGTGGGGAAAACTAGCAGACAAAAAAGGCAGAAAGCCGATGACATTACGAGCTTCACTGGGAATGGCTATCGTCCTTGGCTGTATGGGGCTAGCTACCAACGTTTATCAATTATTCATCTTAAGAATGTTACAAGGTGTTTTTGCAGGCTTTGTTTCTAATTCCATGCTCTAGTTGCAACTGAAACACCCAAAGAAAAATCAGGTCAAGCCCTTGGGACAATGGCCTCTAGCTTTACTGCTGGCAATTTGCTTGGACCATTTATCGGTGGCGCACTGGCTTCTATTTTCTCCTATCGTGTCACATTCTTTATCACAGGAGGATTATTACTAATTGCATTTTTCTTATCACTTTTCTTTGTTCATGAAACAGACTTTAAACCAGTCACTGAAAAGAAACTTGATAAAGCCAGTGGCGTTATTAAGGAATTACGCTCACCACAATTAATTTTCGGCTTGCTTTTAACTACCTTGATTATTCAGGCGGCTAATAATTCGATCAATCCCATTGTGTCGCTGTATGTTAAGCAACTGATGGCTAGCCATGGCAATGTAGTATTTATTTCCGGGGTAATAGCTGCTTTGCCTGGGATTGCTACTTTCCTTGCCGCATCTCGCTTTGGCGCATTAGGAGACAGAATTGGGACACACAAAATCATTATTGCCGGATTCATCGGTGCGACTATTCTTTTCTTTTTAACTGCTTTCGTGCAAAATACTGTTGAACTTGGTATTTTACGCTTTTTAGTCGGCTTTACTGATGCTTGCTTGTTCCCTCAAGTGCAGACTTTGCTTACTAAAAATACGCCAGCAAAAATCACGGGGCGAATTTTTTCTTGGAATCAGTCAGCTATGTATATCGGTAATATTTTTGGACCGCTACTAGGTTCAACTATTTCAGGGTTAACTAATTACAGTACCGTTTTTATTGTTACTGCTGGAATTGTCGTCTTTAACTTGATTTTGTTTAGATTTAATGTGATTAAAAATTTGC
>LHCFI05602__coassemble_457_pt1 | contig 31332 bp, 29 predicted proteins | sample LHCFI05602__metabat2_high_PE_013 | metagenome-assembled genome bin LHCFI05602 | reverse complement strand
AAATTAAGGTTAGACTAATGGTTCACAACCTACCGCAAAAATATTGACACTTACGTCTTTTTCATGCTATTATTATTTTTTGTAATAGTGATAAAATTAAGTAATCAACTTGCTCCAAGTAATGGAGGAATTTTACTAATGAAAAAGGCAAAACTTTTTGCTGGTATTACACTGTTATCAGGTGTAGCTCTTACCTTAGCTGCTTGTGGTAAATCAGAATCACGTTCTGATGAATCAAAGACTGCTTCTAAGTTTAAGGAAGCTGTTCCTACTAAGGCTACTAAGAATGGCGGTACTGTTAAGGTTGCTGTTGAAACTGATACCCCATTTACTGGTATCTTCAACGACGAACTTTCAACTTCAGCAACTGATACTGAAGTTATGCAATATGGTGCAGAATCACTTTTTGGTACTGATGATCACTATGTTTTCAATGATAAAGGTGCTGCAACAATTAAGGTTGACCAAAAAGCTAAGACCGTAACTGTTGAAATTAAGAAGGGTGTTAAGTGGTCAGATGGTAAGCAAGTTACTGCCAAGGACTATGAATACGCTTATGAAATTATTGCTAACAAAGACACTAAGTCACAACGTTACACTTCAAGTTTAGCTGATTTGGAAGGCTTACAAGAATACCATGAAGGTAAGTCAAAGACTATCTCAGGCTTTGAAATGCCAGATGGTGAAAACGGCCGTAAAGCAGTTCTTCACTTTAAGACGATGAAACCTGGTATGAACACTTCAGGTAATGGTTACATTTGGGAAGCTGCTGCTCCTTACCACTACTTGAAAGATGTTAAATTCAAGGACTTAATGTCAAGTGATAAGATCCGTAAGAAGCCATTGTTCTTTGGTGCTTACAAGTTGCAAAAGGTTGTTCGTGGTCAATCAGTAACTTGGGTTCCTAACGAATACTACTACAAGGGTAAGCCAAAGCTTTCAAAGATTACTGCTACAGTAATTAACCCTAACTCAGTTGCTCAAAGTATTAAGTCAAGAAAATTTGACGTTACTCAAGTAATCAACTCACAATGGAAGAACATCAAGGATACTAAGGGCGTTAACTTTATCGCTAAAATTCCACTACAATACTCATACTTAGGCTTTAAGGTTGGTAAGTGGGATGCCAAGAAGGGCGAAAACGTAATGGACAAGAATTCTAAGATGAATAACAAGGCCTTACGTCAAGCTATTGGTTATGGTATGAACGTTAACCAAGTTTACAAGCGTTACTCATTTGGTTTATCATTCAGAGTTCCAACTTTGATTCCAAAACAATTTGGTGATTACTTTGACAAGGATATTAAGGGTTACACTTACAATATTAAGAAGGGTAATGAAATCTTGGACAAGGCTGGCTACAAGAAGAAGGGTACTTACCGTGTACAACCTAACGGCAAGCCTTTAACTATTCACCTTGCAGCCATGACCGGTAGCTCAACTGCCGAGCCAATCGTTCAAAACTATATCCAACAATGGAAGAAGATGGGCTTGAACGTTAAGTTAACTAGTGGTCGTTTAATCGAATTCAATTCATTCTACGACAAGGTTCAAAACGATGATCCATCAGTAGATATGTTTATTGGTGCATGGTCATTATCAAGTGAACCATCACCTAATGACTTGTATAGCGAAAAGGCTCCAATGAACTACTCACGTTTCGTAACTCCTGAAAACACCAAGTTACTTGACGAAATGGATTCACAGAAGGCCTTCAACCACAAGTACAGAGTTGAAAAATTCCATGAATGGCAAAAGTACATGTTTGATGAAGCTTACATAATTCCTATAGCTAATAGTTACTCAATTACTGCCGTTAACAAGAAGCTTACTGGTTACTCACTTAAGCCATCGGATTCAATGGGTAATGGTTTCCCTAACTGGTACAATGTTGCTTACGCTAAGTAAAGCAATTATTTAAAATTACAAAAGACTGTTTCTAAATTTTAGAAGCGGTCTTTTTTCTGTGACCCGAAAACTGGTATAATTTATAGGTATAAAAAGGGGCATTTTTATGGTAAGTACAAAGTTTTTAAAAAAATTAAAAGACGATTATAATATCGAATTTAACAATGAAAAGCTATTAGAAGAAGCATTTACGCATTCTTCATATTCAAATGAACATCCCAATGATGGAATTCGCGATTATGAAAAACTCGAATTTCTTGGTGATGCTGTGCTAGAATTAGCCGTTTCGAATTATGTTTATCTTCATTATCCTAAGTTGAATGAAGGTGAATTAACTCGTTTGAGATCTAATATTGTCCGAACTGAAGGATTTTCAGAATTCGCCATTGAATGTGGTTTTCAAGATGAGATTCACTTGGGCAATGGTGAAGAAAAAGCTGGAGCACGACACCGCAAAACTTTACTGGAAGACGTGTTTGAAGCTTTCAATGGGGCACTTTTCCTTGATCAAGGGATGCCAGCAGTTGAATATTTTTTGCATTTAACAGTTTATCCATTGATTGATAAGGGTGAATTCGATGATTCACGCGACTATAAGACAGACTTGCAGGAAGTATTGCAGCAAGATGGTCCTGTGAATATCGAATACACCGTTATTAGTGAATCTCAATTACCTTCACACTTTGTTGTTGAACTAAAAATTAACGGAAAAGTTGAATCAAAAGGTGAGGGTCACAATAAGAAAGCAGCTGAACAACAAGCTGCTAAGGTCGCTTTACAAAAATTAGAAAAATAAGGGGATGAAAAAGTGCCATTAACAGAATTAGTGCTCGATGGTTTTAAATCATTCGCTGATAAGACAACTATTCATTTTGATGATGGAATTACTGGAATCGTTGGTCCTAATGGTTCGGGGAAAAGTAACATTACTGAAGCCGTACGTTGGGTAATGGGTGAATCCAGTGCTAAGTCACTACGTGGAACGAATATGAAGGATGTCATCTTTGCCGGTAGTCAATTTCGCAAGCCGCTCAATAAGGCGGAAGTTACTTTAGTTTTTGATAATAAAGAGCGTGAGTTGGCTTTTGATTCAGATCAGGTCTCAATTACTAGAAGATTTCTGCGATCAGGTGACAGTGAATTTTTAATTAATAATCAGCAAGTGCGGATGCGAGATGTGCGGACACTCTTTCTTGATTCTGGAATTTCACCTAATAGCCTAGCGATTATTTCTCAGGGACGAGTTGATCAGATCTTAAATTCTCGTCCTGAACAAAGAAGAGTAATCTTTGAAGAAGCTGCTGGTGTTTTGCATTTTAAACAACAAAAAGAAGCTGCCAAGGCGCAAATGGAGAAAACCAAGGATAATTTAATTAGAATCAATGACTTGGTTAAAGAACTTGAAGGTCGATTGGAGCCGCTGCATGAGCAAAGTTCGCTGGCTAAAGAATATCAATTTCAAAAGAAGGGACTAGATCAGAAATTAAAAAGTCTATTAGCTTTTGAAATTGAGGATTTAAACCGGCAAAAAGAAGAAGTCCAAAAAGCAGCAGATAGGAACCAAATCCTGTTAACAAAACTGGATAATGAAGTAAAAGGTTCGCAAAGTGCTGTTTCTGAAAAACGGGCAGAATATCAAAAAATTCAAAATGAGCGAGAGCAAACGCAGAGTGAATTATTAAAGCTAAGTGACCAATTATCACAGATCAATACTAACTTGCAGGTCGCACAGCAATCACAACAGTTTAATAATTCAACTAGGGTAGAAACTCAACGTCAAGTTGAAGAATTGAAAAATAGCTTGGTTAAGCTAAAGGATGAATTGTCTGAACTGCAGCGGAATAAAAAGCAACTTAAGCAGGAGCAAGATGCTTTACAAGAGCAGCATGATCAATTGACTGGTGAATTGCACGATGATCCAGAAGAATTGAGTAAGCGACTAGAAGATTGTCGTAACGACTATATTCAACTTTTACAAGATCAGGCTACAACTAATAATCAGATTGTTAATCTGAATACTGAATTAAAACGTAGTCAGGCAGACACTACATATCAAAATAGTGATGTAAGCAAGCAGCTAACCGATGCTCGGACTGAACTGGAAAAGCTGAGAACTGAAGGCAAGCAGCTGACAGTTAAGCGGCAAAAGGAAAAAGAAAAATTTGCGCAAGTTAATGATCAAAATAATGATTTAACTAAACAGATTAATCAGATTCGGCAAGCCGTTAACGCAGAGCGCAGTCAATTAGAGAAAGTTGAAGCACGACATGAAGCTTTAGTAAATATTCAAAAGCGGCATGAGGGTTATTACTACGGTGTACGTAATGTTTTGAATCATCTATCTGATTTCCCTGGTGTGATCGGGGCTGTGGGTGAATTGATTACATTTCCAGTTGAGCTAGAAGCTGCAATGACGACAGCTTTTGGCGGTGGCGTACAGGATTTGATTACTGAAAGCAGAGTTAGTGCTAGGGATGCAATTAATCAATTAAAGCGTAGTCGTAGTGGACGAGCTACTTTTTTACCATTAGATGGCTTGCGTCAATACACTATTCCACAGTCAACTATCACTACTTTGCAATCTTTTAGTGGCTTTAAGGGCGTAGCAAGTGATTTAGTTGAAAGTAAAGCCGATCAAGATATTACTGCTGCGATTAATTATTTGCTGGGTAGTGTGATTATCGTTGATACGATTGATAGTGCAATGTCAATTTCACGTCGAGTTAACCGCTATCGGATTGTTACCTTAGATGGCGATGTGATTTCCCCAGGTGGTTCGATGACTGGTGGTCAAAGAAACCAACGTAATAATTCACCACTGCAGACGGCAACTGAAATTAATCAGTTAGAGAAGCAATTACAGACTTTACGACAAAATTTGGCTGAAGATCAAGAACGGTTAGATGAGCTAGTTACTCAAGGTGAAAAAGTTGCGGCTAAATTGCAACAACTGCGTGATACTTTGCAGGAGACTAATCAAGCGATTAATGAAGCTGCTATTTCTTTCCAAAATCAAGAAAAGGAAGTAAAGCGGCTAACTGATGCTAATAGTTTATATAAATCTCAAGTAAAAGAACAACAAGATCGGATTGCTGCTTTAAAGAAAGAAATCACTCAGGCTAATGATCAGCAGGAACAATTGGCTAAGCAAAATGAAGTACAAAAGGGCAAAATGAATGACTTGCAAGAAAAGATTAAGAACTTCAATAGCTTAAGTCAACGTGTACAAGAGGAATTATCAAAGCTTGATCCTCAAATTGCAGTTTATACTAATAAGTTGGAAAACTTAGCTAGTCAGGAAAAAGAAAAAAATAGTCAGATCACTAATAATCAGAAGCAAACTGATAGCTTAGAGCAGAAATTAACTGAATTAAGTCAAAATGGTGAATTATCAGTTAAGAAGAATTCTGATTTACAAACACAAAAAGCTGAAATTAAGCAAAAGAATGAAACTCTGCAAAAGAAGCTGAATGAACTTAGTGCGCAATTAGGACAAGTTGATGCGCAGATTAATCAACTTGACCAAGTTGCCAGTCGTAATTATGATTTACGCAAAGATGCAGCAATTGAACAAGAAGATTACTCAGTAAAGATTGCGAAGTTTAATTCCGCAATTGATCAGCGCTTGTCAACTTTGAGTGAAGAGTATGCCTTAACGTTTGAAGCTGCTTTAGAGCAAGCAGAAGGCGAAAATACTGAAGAAAAGCGCAATGAACTGGCTAAAAGCGTGAAGTTGCATCGCATGTCAATTGAAGATATTGGCCAAGTAAATCTTGATTCTATTCAAGAATATGAAGATGTGAAAAAGCGCTATGACTTTTTGAATGGTCAGCAAAATGACCTGTTAAAAGCTCGTGATGACCTTGAAAAGTCAATGAACGAGTTAGATGAAGAAGTTAAGACGCGCTTCAAGAGTACCTTTAATCAAGTAGCATCTAGCTTTAAGAGTATTTTTCCAGTTGTCTTTGGTGGCGGTAAAGCTAGATTGGAACTCACTGAGCCTAATAATTTGCTAGAAACTGGAATTGAGATTATCGCACAGCCGCCTGGTAAAAAGCAGCAACGTTTAAGTCTGCTTTCTGGTGGTGAACGCGCGTTAACCGCAATTACTTTGTTGTTTGCCATGTTGCAGGTTAATCCGGTACCATTTTGTGTACTTGATGAAGTAGAAGCTGCCCTGGATGATGCAAACGTTACTCGTTTTGCGCAATTTTTGCTTAAATACGATATGAAAACCCAATTCATCGTGATCACGCATAGACGAGGGACGATGCGGCAGGCTGACCAATTATATGGTGTGGTTATGCAAGAATCTGGCGTTTCGCAAGTATTGTCGGTATCATTAAAAGAAATGAAGAATAAAAATGAGGTGAAATAGTTGGGTTTATTTGATCGAATAAAAAAATCACTCTTTGGTAAAAAAGACGAAGAGGATGAAAACAAAAAAGAAGAAAAACAGACTGAGCAAGAAAATGAAGCTAAGCCTGAATCAGAAGATAATAATCCAGAATCTGAAAAAGTAGTTGATGAAGCTAAATCGAAAACTGAAACTACTGATGAAGAAGAACAAACAGTAGAAGCACAAGAAGACTCTGAGGTAGAAGCTGAATCTGGTGATGAAGAAAAAGCAGTAGATTTAGATTCTAAACAACAGCCTGAAGAAGTTAAAGTAGAAGAGACCACTGAGACTGAAACAGAAGAACAAGTTGAAGAAACTGAAGTTTCTGATGAGGAGCCAACAGAATCACAAGAACAGCTTTATGAAAAGGGGCTAGAAAAGACTAACAAGGGATTTGGTGCAAGACTTAACGCCTTTTTTGCCAAGTTTAGAACAGTTGATGAAGATTTCTTCGATGATCTAGAAGACTTATTAATTGAATCTGACGTTGGCTATGAAACTGCTGAACAATTAACTGATGAATTGCGTGAAGAGGCTAAATTGCAAAATGCTAAGTCACGTGATGACTTGAAGCGAGTAATCGTTGAAAAGTTGGTTGACCTTTATGATAAAGGCGGCAATAGCGAAGATGAGCAATTGACGTATAATGCTGAAGCTAAACCTAACGTTTACCTATTTGTTGGGGTTAATGGTGCAGGTAAAACTACTACAATCGGTAAGTTAGCCAAACGTTTTAAGGATGAAGGAAAGTCAGTAATTTTAGCTGCGGCCGATACCTTTAGAGCGGGTGCCGTTGAACAGCTAGTTGAATGGGGAAAACGTGTTGACGTACCCGTAGTTACTGGTAAAGAAAAGGCTGATCCTGCTTCTGTTGTTTATGATGCAACTGAACGGGCAATCAGGGAAAAAGCTGACTATCTTTTAGTCGATACTGCGGGACGCTTGCAAAATAAGAAGAATTTAATGGCTGAATTGGAAAAAATTCAAAGAACAATCAAGAAGCTTTTACCAGATCAGCCAACAGAAACCTTGCTTGTGTTAGATGGTTCAACCGGGCAAAATGCGCTTTTGCAAGCCAAAGACTTTGACAAGACCACCAAATTAACTGGGCTTGTTTTAACTAAGTTGGACGGCTCATCTAAGGGTGGGGTAGTTCTAGCTATCCGTAACGAAATGAATTTGCCGGTTAAATTGGTTGGCTTAGGTGAGAGAGCTGAAGACTTAGCTGATTTTGATGCTGCAAATTATGCGATCGGTCTTTTCCACGGCTTGGTCTAGTGATAAAGTTAGAGATGTAAATATAGTTTTATAAGGAGAATTTTATGAAAGAATATAGTGCTTGTACTACTATCTTAGTTGGTAAAAATGCCTCGATTGATGGCACCACTATGATTGCTCGTAATGATGACACTTTTCGTCCAATTACCCCACAAAAGTTCATTATTGAGCCAGCTCGTCATGGTGAAAAGAAACATATTAAGTCATGGTTAAACAAGTTTGAAATGGACTTGCCAGAAGATGCGCAACGTGTACCAGCTGTTCCTAATGTTGATTACAAGCATCGTGGTTACTACGATGAAAGTGGAATTAACCAAGAAAACGTTGCAATGTCATGTACTGAATCAACTTATGGTAATGAGAGAACTTTAGCATTTGATCCACTTGTTAAAGATGGATTAGATGAAGACTGCATGCAGACTTCTGTTTTGCCATACATTCATTCAGCTCGTGATGGTGTGCAATATTTAGGTAAGTTAATTGCTAAGTACGGTTCACCAGCTGGTAACTCAGTTTTATTCAGTGATAAAGATGAAATTTGGTACATGGAAATTGTTACAGGTCACCACTGGGTAGCTGAGCGCATTCCAGATGATTGTTACGCTGCAACTGGTAATCGAGTTGCGATTGAACAAGTTGACTTTGATAATCCTGATTACTTCATGTGGAGTGAAGGTATTCAAGAATTTGTTGAAGAACACCATTTGAACCCAGATCATGAAGGCTGGAACTTCCGTCATATTTTTGGTACCTATACTGAACAAGATCGTCACTACAACACCAACCGTCAATGGTATATTCAAAAATTGTTCAATCCCGAAATTGAACAAAACCCACAAGATGGCGATATTCCATTTATTCGTAAGGCAGCTAAGAAGATCACTAAGGAAGATATTCAATTTGCTTTAGGTTCACACTACCAAGATACCCCGTATGATCCATTTGGTAAGGGTACGGATGAAGAAAAACATTGCTACCGTCCAATCGGTTTAAACCGTACGCAAAATGCTCATATTTTGCAAATTAGAAGTGATGTTCCAGCAGATCGTGCGGCTATTATGTGGTTATGTATCGGTGGTCCAACTTTCACTCCATTTGTACCATTCTTTGCTAATATGAATGATACTGATCCTTCATATAACAATACCTCAATGGATTACAATATGAATGATGCATGGTGGTATTACAAGTCATTTGCAGCTATCGTTGAAAGTCATTACCCACAATTTGTTCAGCTTGATACTACTTATTTAACTGAACTTAACCGCTACTTCAGAGGTCGAGTTGAAGAAATTATTGCTGGTGCAGAAGGTAAATCAGGTGATGAGTTAACTGAATATTTGACTAAGGAAAATCAAAAGACTGTTGCCCATACTCGTAAGGAAACTGAAAAGCTTTGGGGTCAAATGATGATTGAATCGATCAACATGTCCAAACTTACTTTCAATATGGATGAAAATCTTTAATAAATTCAAAACAGCTCGAAAAAGGGCTGTTTTTTATAATATGTGAAATGAAAGGAATATAGACAATGGCAGAAGGTACTATTGGCTCATTTTTTACTAAGATTAACAATGAAGTTGAAAAACAAATGAATGACGATTTAAAAAAATTGGTATTAATGCTAATGAACTGTTATTGAATTAAATCATCATCAGCATGGCAAAACTTTTGAAAAGTTGGCGAAAGAATTGTATGTAACTAATGACAAGGTCAAATCTTTGACAAAAAATTGGCTGCCAAAGATTTGATTAGGGTCGATAATGACACGGTTATTGAAACTGAAGCAGGGAAAGATTTGTGCAAGAAAGTTGAAAAGCACCGTGCAGAAACTGACCAAACTATTACAGGGATGCTCAGTAAAGATGAAACTCTTGGCTTGGTTAATGTACTGAAAAAGATGCTTAAGTCGAGTGAAGACAATAAGTAATGTAAAATAGTAGAACTCCAGAAGTTAATTACTTTTGGAGTTTTTTTATGCAAAAATTATTGACAAATCTTTAATATAATATTACTGTATTAAGTAAATAGAACAGTAATATTATTAGTGAAAGGATAAAAATGTCAGAAATTTTAAGAGTGGATCAAGTAACTAAGACTTATGGTAAAAAAGGTGAGAAGCAATACCAAGCTTTAAAAGGAATTAGCTTTGCCATTGAACAAGGTGAATTCGTTGGCATTATGGGTGCTTCTGGTTCAGGAAAGACAACTTTATTGAATATCTTGTCGACGTTAGATAAGCCAACTAGTGGACATGTTTTAGTCAATAAGCAAGACATTACTGCACTTAAGAACAATCAAATGGCAGATTTTCGCGGAAAAGAAATTGGCTTTATTTTTCAAGATTTCAACTTGCTAGATAATTTGACTAATCGCGAGAATATAGCCTTGCCATTATCGCTTCAAGGAGTGAAGGCAAAGGAGATTGACGGAAAAGCAATGGCGATTGCCAAAAGATTGGGAATAGAATCTATCTTGGACAAATACCCAGCTGAAATTTCTGGTGGTCAAAAACAGCGTGTTGCTTCAGCTCGAGCATTGGTCCATAATCCGGCAATTTTATATGGTGATGAACCTACAGGAGCTTTAGATTCACAATCAGCTACGGAATTATTGAAAACAATGGCAGACTTGAATAAGAATGATCAAGTTTCGATTCTGATGGTAACGCATGATCCTTATTCAGCTTCTTACGCTCAAAGAATTTTGTTCATCAAAGATGGAAAAATCGGCAAAGAAATTAAAAAAGAAAATAAGACCAGAGAAGAATTTTATCAAGATATTATTGCTGAATTAGGTAGACGTTAGAGGGAGGTATAGACGTGCTTTGGAAATTATCACTAACAGGGCTAAAAAGTCGCTTTAAAGATTATGCTGTTTTGTTTTCGGGGCTAACTCTAGCTGCTGCAATCTTTTATATGTTTATGACCATTGCAATTAATCCAGCTTTTCTTAAGGGTTCAATGGCCATTGCCTTTTCAATTACCCAGATGGTCTTTATTTTTGGGATAGCGCTATTAGCTATTATTACCCTAGTCTATATTGTTTACGCAAATAGTTTTTTGCTTAGTATGCGTAAAAAAGATTATGGTACTTATATGATCCTAGGAGCGAGAAATAGTAAAATTGGCCGTTTAATTTTTACAGAGACGGTTGTTATTGGTTTACTCGCTACTGCATTAGGAATTTTAATTGGTATCGGCTTGACTCAAGTTGTTTCTCAGTTATTAATCTCTCAATTGGGTTTGCAGCTGCATAAATTCTTAGGCTTTTATTTACCGGCTATTTTATGGACAGTTGTTTTCTTTGTAGTTTTATTCTTCTTGGCTGCAATTTGGAATCGGCACAAATTGGTAAGTACTAGTGTAATCAAGCTTTTGCATGAGGATCAAAAACCAGTTAAGTTACGTAATAACCGAATCTGGAAAGCAACTGAAGTAATTCTAGGCCTTGCCCTTCTAGCCATTGGCTACTGGGCAATGTGGGATTACCATCAGTTGCAAATTAAATCGGTTGAAATTGGTTTTGTCACTATTTTGGCTGGTTCATATTTTGTATTTGATTCTGTATTTACTACAGTTATCAATGCTTTACGGAAAAATAAAAAGTTTAAATACAGTAAACTGCATTCTTTTACCTTAGGTCAGCTAAAATTTAGGTTAGGTGATTACAATAGAGTTTTAACTGTTATTTCCTTGCTTTTTGCTCTAGCATTAGGTGCGATCACTGTTGGATTAAACTTTAATAATATGACAGAGACTGCTCTTCAGGCAACATATTATGATGCTGTGTTGTATAAAAGGGATGCTAAAGTTAATCAACAACTTAAAAAAGTTGCCGTTAGAAAACAAACGACTTTGAATTATAAGGTCAATGGGAAAAAGAAGTTTCCTGTTCTATATGTTACTGACCAAGAAATTGCTAAGAAAAAAATCAAATTCCAATCTGGTCGAAAGAACGGCGACCAAATGAATTGGAAGACAAAGACGATTACAGTTGCAGGTGTAAAGAATAAAAAACAAGAGATGAATTTCCAACTTGCTAGTTTAACACCTTATTCTGATTATGAGGTTAAAGTTGTAACTCCAGCTGAATATGTGAAGATTCCTGGAAAAAACAAACAAGTAACCTTGCTATTAATCAATAACTTTAGAAGTAATTTTAATAATATTGAAAAATTGCAAAAGATGTCACTTGACCAGACAGTTACTAAGGATGCACAAGGAGTTTATGTTTCTCTGAATAATTCTAAATCTGCTCAATATCGCTTAGTAGCAAGCGTTGCTTCAGGTTTTGAATTTATGGGCTTCTTCTTAGGCTTAGCTTTCTTAGCTATGTTAGCTTCAACCTTAATGTTTAAAGTGCTATCAGGAGCAAACAGTGATCGTCCTCGATATGAAATGTTGTGGAAGGTCGGATCAAGACGTAAGTTATTAAAGAGCTCGATTAAAGCGGAGATTGGTACCTTGTTCGCTTTACCGGCTGTCTTGGGTGTGATTGATGTATTATTTGGACTACAATTTTTCAAAGGGATTTTAGCTAATCCATACGATAAAATTTGGATTCCATTTACGATCTTTTTAGTATTGTATTTGCTTTATTACTTAATTACAGTAAAACTCTATGAAGGAATTGTATTGAAAAAATAATGGTACGAAAAAAGATCTGCAAAATGCAGATCTTTTTAACTGTATTTAGATTAATTTTATTTATTTTGCTTATTTAAAATTGAATGACGAACACCATAGCTAAAGTAAATGATTAAGCCTAAAATAAACCAAATACCAGCATAAAGTTTAGCTTGGTAGTCAAGCCCTAAGAAGACAATTAAAGCAGCCATGAAACCTAAAGCAGGTAAAACTGGATAAAATGGCATCTTGAATGAAGGATCATCAATGTCTTTTCCTTCACGTGGACGCAACTTATAAATACCTAAAGAAACAAACATAAAAGCAATTAAAGTACCAGCTGAAACCAATTGTGACAACATGGAGAAGGGGAAAAATGCTCCAAGTAAAATTGTTATGATTGTTAATGTCCATAAAGCATTATTAGGTCGACGATCTGCATTCAACTTGCCCAGCCATTTAGGAAGCATCCCGTCACGGCCAAATGAATAGATCAATCTTGAACCGGCCATACTCATCCCAATCAAAGCAGTGAACATCCCTAAAACAGCAATGGTTTGGACAATGATAGCAACAATTGGATGACCAGCAAACCGTAAGGCTAAACCCACTGGTTCAGCGGAATTAGCATACTTCTGATAAGGCATAATTCCAATTAAAACTAAACTAACTCCGACAAATAAAGTAACAGCAATAGCAAGTGAGCCTAAAATGCCGCGAGGCATAGTTTTTTGTGGATTAATTGCCTCAGCTGAGTTAGCGGCGATTGAATCAAAGCCAATGTAAGATAAGAAAATCATTGAAACACCAGCATAGATTCCTTGCCAGCCACCGAATGGACCGTTAGCAGTCATCTTGTATTTCGGTACAAATGGGGTGAAGTTAACTTTTTTAATTGCAAAAACGCCAACGGCAATAAAGAGTAGAATGGCTAACACCTTTAATACAACTAAGGCATTTTCAACGCGAGCTGCCCTTGAAACACCATGACCAATTAATAAGGCAACTAACAAGATTGAAACTAAAGAAATGATATCAATAATACCACCGTTATTGCCAAAGGCGTTAGATAATGACGCGGGTAGTTTCCAACCTAATGGTGCGATTAGAGCTCTAAAGTTAGCAGAAAGCCCCGAACCGACGAAAGCCAAAGCAATGAAATATTCTGCTAGAAGGGCCCATCCTGCTACCCAACCCCAGAATTCTCCTAAAACTACGTTGATCCATGAATAAGCTGATCCTGCAAATGGCATTGCAGCAGCCATTTCTGCATAGGCAAAAGCCACTAAACCAGCAGCGATTGCTGCTAAAATAAAGGAAATCGCTACTGCAGGGCCGGTATGCTTAGCTGCAACTTCACCAGGTAGAGTGAAAATTGAAGCGGAGACGATTGTTCCAACACCTAGAGCTAAGAAGTCCTTTACTTTTAATGAGCGAACCAGGTGTCCATCTTTATTTTCATAGACGCGTGGATCTTCTTTACTGTTCATTCTCTGCCAAAGATTCACAACGCAACTCCTCCTTATGTTAAAATATATCCATCTAATTATAATTAAAAATACGTTAAAAAATCAATTACTACATATTTGAAATTCCACTTTTTTTAGAAATTGTTATCTAAGATAGGTTAATCTAGCACTAGCTTATGACCTTTGTTATACTAAAGACTGGTGAAAATCAATGGATGAACTAACTAAAAACGAGGAGCTAGGCGATTTATATGCCTACTATGGCTCTTTATTAACCCAGGGGCAACAATCTTATTTTGAAGACTATTACTACAATGATTTGTCTCTAGGCGAAATAGCTGCTAATCATCAAGTATCTCGTCAGGCTGTCTATGATAATCTCAAGCGCTCAAGTAAAATTCTTCAGAACTATGAAGAGAAATTGCATATGAAGCGCGACAACAATCAGGTTGAAGATGTTTTGGCAGATACGCTTTTATCTTTAGATAATGGTGATAGTGAAGCTGCTAAAAAAGAAATAACCAATTTATTAAATCAATTGAGGGGAGAATAGCCCATGGCTTTTGAAAATTTAAGTGAAAGAATTCAAAAAGCATTAAAAAATTTAACTGGCAAAGGTAAGGTCTCAGAAGAAGATATTAATAAGGCTAGTCGTGAAATTCGACTTGCTTTGTTAGAAGCCGACGTTAACTTTAAGGTCGTTAAGGACTTTATTAAAACCATTAAGAAAGAAGCCCTTGGCAAGGAAGTTCAGGAAAGTTTAAACCCAGGTCAACAAGTAATTAAGATCGTTAATGAACAGTTAACGAAGATGATGGGTGAAGAAGCAGTTCCTTTAAACAAGTCTAAGCATATTCCAACTATCATTATGATGGTTGGTTTGCAGGGTACTGGTAAGACTACGACTGTGGGTAAATTAGCCTATCATTTGCAAAAGACCGAAAAGGCCCGTCCGCTGTTGATAGCTGGCGATATTTATCGTCCGGCTGCTGTTGATCAATTGAAACAAATTGGTGATCAGTTAAAAGTTCCAGTATATAGTGAAGACGGAGAAAAAGACGTAGCTAAAATTGTTCAAGATGGACTTGCAGAGGCTGAAAAGAACAAGAATGACTATGTTTTGATCGATACAGCTGGTCGTTTAGAAATCGATGAACCTTTAATGGAAGAATTAGAGCGGGTAAAGAAAGTAGCCCATCCTGATAACATTCTTTTAGTCGTTGATGCGATGACTGGTCAGGCGGCAACAGATGTAGCCAAAGGCTTTGACGAACGCCTTGATGTTACGGGCGTGATTTTGACTAAGTTAGATGGTGATACTCGTGGTGGTGCAGCTCTTTCAATTCGTGCGGTAACTGGTAAGCCGATCTTATTTACTGGTCAAGGTGAAAAATTAAGCGATTTAGATGTTTTCCATCCAGATAGAATGGCATCCAGAATTTTAGGTATGGGTGACATGCTTTCCTTAATTGAAAAAGCCCAACAAGATTATGATGCTAAGGAAGCTGAAAAAGTCGCTGAAAAGATGCGGGAAAATACTTTTGACTTCAATGATTTTGTTGATCAATTGCAGCAAGTTCAAAAAATGGGGCCTCTTGACCAAATCATGAAGATGATTCCGGGACTAGCTAATAATCCGCAATTAAAGAATCTAAATGTTGATCAAAAGCAAATTGATCATACTGAAGCAATTGTTTATTCAATGACTCCTGAGGAACGAGAAAATCCTGATATGCTTAATCCAAGCCGTCGCCGAAGAATAGCTGCTGGTTCAGGTCGTCCTGTAGTTGAAGTCAATAGGATGATTAAGCAGTTTAAGCAAATGCGCGACATGATGAGTAAAATGTCTAAAGGAAATATGAAGGGCTTGAGCAATTTGCCTGGAATGGATTCGCCAATGGCTAAGATGGCAATGCGCCGAATGAATAAGAATTTCAAGAAAAATAAGAAGAAGCGTTTACGCAAGGTAAAAAGATTCCATTCTTAAAAAATAAACTGTTAAGGAAAAATACTTTACACCTGTTAAGTTTGGTGGTATATTATTAATCGTTAAGTTTTAGGAGGAAATTAATTTATGTCAGTTAAAATTCGTATGCACCGTGCTGGTGCCAAGAGAAAGCCATTTTACAGAATCGTTGTTGCAGACTCACGTATGCCACGTGATGGTCGCTTCATCGAACAAGTTGGTTACTACAACCCAGTTTCACAACCAAAGGAATTGAAGCTTGACGAAGACAAGATCTTTGAATGGTTACAAAAAGGTGCACAACCTTCAGACACTGTTAGATCACTTCTTTCAGGTGCTGGCTTGATGGCTAAGTTGCACGATGCAAAATACAACAAGTAATTTTGCTATTAATTAAGAGCTTGATGCCGTGTGCTTCAAGCTTTTTTTATACCTAAAGGAGAAAAAATGGAATATTACGATGTTGCTCGGATTTTAACTACGCACGGTTTGAATGGTGAAGTTAAAGTTAGTGTAATTACTGATTTCCCTGAAGATCGTTTTGCTATAGGGATGCATTTGGCAATCAAAGATGAAACTTCTCAAGTTTTAACTGTGGCCAAGAGTAGACCTTTTAAGCAATTTTGGTTAGTTCAATTTGCAGAGATTACTGATATTGATCAAGCTGAAAAATTAAAAGGGAAAATACTAGTTGTTAGTGAAGCCGACCGCGGTGAACTACCTGAAGGCGTTTATTACTATAAGGACATCTTTGACTGTGATGTCATTGATGAAGAATCCGGTAAGCGCTTGGGTAAAATCACTGATATTGAATCACCTGGTGCTAATGATATTTGGCTAGTCCATGAAGATAATGGTAAAGAGTATTGGATTCCTAATATTGCATCGGTGGTTAAAAAAGTAGATGTAGCTAATAAAAAAGTCTATGTTGAGTTATTGGAGGGCTTACGCGATGAAGATTAATGTATTGACACTTTTTCCTGATATGTTTGCTCCTTTGCAAGTTTCAATGTTGGGACGTGGGCTTGAAGATAAAAAATGGGAGCTTAATTTAGTTAATTTTCGTAATTTCACTACCGATGTACATCATCATGTTGATGATACGCCCTATGGTGGTGGCGCTGGGATGGTTTTGCAAATTATGCCGATTAAAAAAGCACTTGACTCGTTACCATCTACAGGTAAGGTAATTATTACTGCACCACAAGGTAAAACTTTTAATGAAAAAATGGCGCAAAGCTGGGCCCAAGAAGATGAATTAACCTTTATTTGCGGACATTACGAGGGCTTTGATCAGCGGGTTTATGACTTGGCTGACGAAACTGTTTCAATCGGTGATTATGTTTTAACTGGTGGTGAATTGCCAACAATGAGTATGATTGATGCTACAGTAAGACTTTTACCTGGTATTTTGGGCAATGCAGCTAGTCCAGTTGAAGAAAGCTTTTCACATGGGTTGTTAGAATATCCGCAATATACGCGTCCAGCAGATTTTGAAGGGCAAAAGGTGCCAGAGATATTGACTAGTGGCAATCATCAAAAAATTGCACAATGGCGGCATAAAGAGGCTCTTAGAACAACATATTTGCATCGACCTGATTTGCTCAAAGAACGAGTTTTAACAACTGAAGAAAAGAAAATGTTGGCAGATATTAAAGCAGAGCTTGATTAAGCAAGCTCTACTTGATATACTATTCATCGTGGCGTGACCACAATGAATAAGTTTAGGGGTGTTCCGCTGGCGTTGGTACGTTGATGAATGCCGAAGAAGGAGAAAAGTATATTATGGATCCATTAATTCAAGAATTAACTAAAGAACAACTTCGTGACGATATTCCTGCATTCCGTGCAGGTGACACTGTTACTGTTCATGTACGTGTTGTTGAAGGTACTCACGAACGTATTCAGTTGTTCGAAGGCGTTGTAATCAAGAAGAAGGGTACTGGCATCGGTGCTACTTACACAGTTCGTAAGATTGCTTCAGGTGTTGGTGTTGAAAGAACCTTCCCAGTTAACGACCCACGTGTTGCTAAGGTTGAAGTTAAGCGTCATGGTCGTGTACGTCGTGCTAAGCTTTACTACTTACGTGAACGTCACGGCAAGTCAGCAAGAATTGCTGAAGCACGTCGTTAATCATAACGTCAATCATAAAAAGGTCAGTTCCAGTGGAACTGGCTTTTTTTCTACCCAAAAGTTGTATATAAAATGCTATGATGGAGTTATGGAATGAATGAGGTGAAATAATAAATGAAGTTCAATTGCAAATTTGTACTTGTGGCAGCAACCGTATTGACAGTAGCACCTATATTATCTTTTCCCAATATCACGACTACGGTACAAGCAACGACGAAGAAAGCCCAAGCAGCTAAGAATACAATCCAGGTAAATAAAGCACCAATAATTTATGATCGTGCAGGTAATTATAATTCGAAATATCATCAAAATATCAAAGCTGGTACTCGTTTAAAATATAGTGGCAAGACTTATATTATTCAGCAGCGCTTTGCAGCTGGGATTCCTGTGCCAACTAGTCGAATTATTGGTGGTAAGCTTTACTATTCGATTGGTAAAGGAGGCTATGTTAAAGAAAGCGATGTGTTAACCTGGCTTGGTAACACAAATACGGTCAAGTTACATTTTCGGCACAAGAAAAATTATATTTATGATAAAAATGGTAAAAAATTAGTTAGCTATAATGGTGGCAAGAATTATTTTACTAATAAACAAGAACCAAAAATTGAGGTACCATACTATAATTCGCCTAAGCAATTATTTAATATTGGTAAGGGCGGTTATATTGATGCCAGCCAAGTAACTACTTTGAATGGCAAGGGAACCGTGTTTTTAAATAATAATGCACCTATTTATGATGCAACAGGCAAGCAAGTCAAGAATAAAAATCTAAAACAAGGCACGGTTTTAAACTATTATGGTAAACCTAAGAAAGCGGCTGCTAATACTCAATTTTATTATTATCAAAATAAAACTAAGATGACTTTACCTGCAATTCAACAAGGTGATCATACTTATTTTCAGATTAGTAAAACACAATATATCAATGCGGCAGACGTTGCTTTAGTAGATGGTAAGACGTTGTGGGATAAAGGACCTGTGAGTGTGTCTTTAATAAATGATGCATATGCGTATACTACCAAATTTAAGCAAAATAAAAAGGTGCTTTATCGTGCTGGCGCTAAACTAACGGTTGATAGAACCAAAATAGAAGGTAAAAAATCGCCTCAACTTTATTTACATGTTAAAGGTACCAAAAACTATCTTTATTGGGGGAATGAAAAAGACTATGGCGCGTCACCATTAGATTATCGTCACGGTTCAACTAATTTAATATTGCAGACACTGTTGCATAATTAGTCTGTGTGTAATACTTTTAAACTGATATCATAAAGGACTATTATCTTAATAGAAGGTGATAGCCTTTTATTTTAAAAAGATCACAATGATAAAATGGCTGTATAGTAGTAATGATGAAAAAAGATTGTGAAGAAATTCAACTGTGAAACGGTTGTGAAACTAAGACAAAAATCACAAAGCTGGCAGATATCTATTACTAATCTTGATATAAAGGCATTTGTTATTGTGAAGCTATTTTTGTAAAAAATAATATTAAATGTGGAATTAGCGTTAGAACCAATAGTTATCCACATTTGTAAATGTCCCCAGTAAAGTCGAGTAAAACAAAAATTTAAAAGAAGATGGAAAAATGGATTATCCGAAAAAACTGATTGACGAAGTGAAAGAACGATCTAAAGGCATGCAGCTAGAAGGAATTAATTCTGGCTCGGGTCCCCAACATCCTTTATTAATGATTGTCGGTGAAGCTCCTGGTCGAAATGAAATTGTTAATAATATTCCCTTTAGCGGGGATGCGGGTAAGGAATTGGATAAATCATTGAAGCAGATTGGTCTGACACGTGATCAGGTATATATTACATCTGCTGTGAGAAGTCGACCTTTTGCAATCAAAAAGGTTTTTAGCAAGCGTGAAAATAAAGAAGTAATCAAATATCCCAATCGTAAGCCAACCAAAAAAGAGATTCTAGCTCATGCGCCTTTCTTAGATTTTGAAATTGGCTATGCTCAACCAAAACTAATTGTTGCCTTGGGTAATACAGGATTAGAACGTCTTTTGGGGTCTGGTCATAAGATTTCAGCTGAACATGGTCAAGTAATTAAAAATACACCAATTTTACGTTTAAATGAAACTAAAGACGGCTATATTTGGTCAAAAGAAAGATACACTATTTTCCCAGAATATCATCCTGCCGCTGTTTTCTATAATCGCAAGCTAACAGATGATATTATTAAAGATTGGGATAAAATCAAGCCGTATGTAGAAAAGGAAAAATCTGAAAATGAGTAATGAAACTTTTTTGATTCCAATTAGACAAAATAATGATTTATCGGATATCGCTTTAAATGAATTACGCATGGATCTAGATGAGCATGCTTTACATCAACGTTATTACACTGATATTGCTTATTTAGCAGGAAATAGTCGTAAGTATAGTCTAAATAGTGTACAAACCGTTGCGAGCCCTTTGATAGGTAAGAAAATTTTATTTTTGGGTTCTTCCGTTACTTTTGGTTTTGGCGCTTTGGGTGAAAGCTTTGTTGATTATCTTTGGAAGCGTGATGGCGTTGCTGCAATTAAAGATGCAGAAAATGGTACGACCTTAGTTGATGAAGATACTTATAAGCCAAACGATTCTTATGTTGCTCGTTTTAGAGAAGAGTTGACCGAATCACAACCTGATGTTTTTGTCTTACAACTTTCAACTAATGATGCAAATCAAAATAAAAAACTAGGCAAAATTACTAATCAAAACTTTGACACCAAAACCATTACGGGAGCTTTGGAATATATGATTTCAACGGCTCAAGCAAGGTGGAAATGTCCAATTTTAATTTATACTAATCCTTATTTTGCTAATCCGTTATACAAACAGATGGTTGAACGAGTACACGAACTGGCTCAAAAGTGTCGCGTTGAGATTCTAGATTTATACGATCATCCTGATTTTCAGCATCAAGACGCTTTGTATATGGCTGATGAAATTCATCCAACTCGTGCGGGTTATCTAAAGAAATGGTTACCATTATTTGAAGAAAAAATAACTGAAATTTTGGCATAAAGAAAGACCTAGATAAATTATCTAGGTCAAAATTGAAATTAGTCAATGTTATTACGATACAAGCTAACTACCTTACCCAAAATTGTAACTTTAGGTAAAATGATTGGAGCCATTGTATCATTTTCTGGCTGTAATCGGTAGTGATCCTTTTCTTTGTAGAAACGCTTAACTGTAGCTTCATTTTCTTCAGTCATTGCCACCACGATTTCACCATTGTTGGCAGATGATTGTTTGCGTACGATTACGCTATCACCGTTTAAAATGCCAGCGTTAATCATACTTTCACCGTGGACTTTGAGCATAAAGAGTTCACCAGCATCACTTTTTAAGTCTGGTGGGAGTGGAAAGTAGTCATCAATATCTTCAACTGCCAGAATTGGTTGTCCTGCAGTAACCACACCGATAACTGGAATTTCCTTTGGCTTGATACCTAACTCTTTTTTACCCTCACGGGTAATTTCCAAAGCACGAGGTTTTGTAGCGTCTTTTACTAGCCAGCCCTTTCTTTCAAGGCGAGCTAAATGACCATGGACAGTGGAAGTAGAAGAAAGACCAACTGCAGAACAGATTTCTCTAACTGTAGGTGGAATGCTCCGTTTCTCAACTGTATCGTAAATATATTGCAAAATTTCTAGTTGCTTTTTATCGCTTGTTTTTCTTGGCATTTTTAATTCTCCGTTTGTATTTATGGTACTTAATATTATAACCTAATTCTACCAGATAATGTCAATATTCTCAAACAGGCGTTCTTAAGAAGTTATACTTTTTTTATGATAAAAAATAAGGTAGACTAATGATTGTTAATGTGAGGTGGAACTATTATGGATAATAAAGATGCAATGAGTAAAGAAGAAGAAAAAAAGGTAACAGATCGAATTAATGAACTTTACCATAAGAAAGAAAAAGAAGGATTAACTCCTGAAGAAGAAGCAGAAAGAAAAGAACTGCATAAGAAGTTTTTAGCTAACTTTAGAGCAGCTTTTAAACAAGATGTTGAAAACATGGTTATCTTGGATAAGAATGGTAAAGAAGTTACTTCAGAACGTGCCAAGCGAGCACAAAGAAGAAAAGGACTTAGAAAAGATTAATTAGTTCTTTCAAAAGGTTAGAGGACTATGATAAGATATAAATGTTAGTTAGATGGAGGATTTAATAAGATGAATTTAGGTTTAGCAATTTTTTTGATCATTGTTGCGCTCTTGGTTGGTGCAACAGCGGGTTTCTATGGTGCAAGAGCATACATGAAGAAGTACTTTAAGGAAAATCCTCCTATTAGTGAAGATATGATCGTTGCTATGATGTCTCAAATGGGACAAAAGCCTTCAAATAAGAAGGTACATCAAGTAATGAACATGATGAAGCACCAACAAAAGTAATTAATTTAATTAATTTTGTTAGAAAAGGCGAAGGATTTCCCTCGTCTTTTTTGTGCACTTTTAAGAATGAGGTGAAATATGGGAATATTTAGTAAGTTAGGGTGGTTTTTTAAGGCTGAGAAAAAACGTTATATCATAGGCATTACCTTTTTGGCGTTAACTTCTTTAGCTAACTTGGTACCGCCCCGTGTATTAGGCTTAATGGCCGATCAATTGGATCAAGGTCACATCTCTTGGGGACAATATGGAATGTTGATCATTGCCGTTTTAGCCGCAGCGCTCACTCTTTATATTTTGCGCTATTTCTGGCGTAAGCAAATCTGGGGCGGAGCGGCAGAATTGGAACGGCAGATGCGGTCAAAGTTATTCGATCATTTTATGATTATGGACCGAACTTTTTATCAGCGCCATCGAACGGGTGATTTAATGGCACATGCCACTAATGATGTTTCCGCTATTCAGAATGTAGCTGGAGACGGTGTTTTAACTTTAGTTGATTCTTTAGTTATGGGGCTGTCAACAATGATCGCAATGATTATTTTTGTTGATTGGCGTTTAACAATTGTCGCTTTATTACCGTTGCCATTTTTGGCTTTGGGAGCTTGGAAGCTAGGCGATCATCTACATGATGCTTTTGATAAATCACAAGCTGCGTTTTCAAAGTTGAATAATAAGACACAAGAATCCGTTTCGGGTATTAAAGTGCTTAAAACTTTTGGTCAGGGTAAAGAAGATACTGCTGCCTTTGATCGAATGATTGATGAAACAATCAATGTTAATAAAAAAGTTTTTGTTTGGGATTCATTATTTGATCCTTTAGGTACCATAGTCATTGGTGCTACATATGTAATTACCATTATTTATGGCGGCTTATTGGTAATTAATCGAATTTTATCGATTGGTCAATTAGTTTCGTTTATTGCTTATATTTCTAATATGGTTTGGCCAATGTTTGCAATAGGGTATTTATTTAATATCCTAGAGCGTGGTAGTGCTAGCTATGATCGAGTAGAAAAATTGCTTAATGAAAAGCCATTAATTACTGATGCTCATGCAGATCAGAGTATTACAGTTAAAGATTTGCAAGGTGATTTAAAATATAATATTAAATCATTTGCCTATCCTGATGAACCAGAGATTCCAGTTTTACAGCAGGTTAACTTTACTATAAAGCCAGGCCAAACTTTAGGCTTAGTTGGTCGAGTCGGTGCCGGTAAGACGACAATTATTCAATTGCTTTTGCGAGAGTTTGATCAATATGATGGGCAAATTACTTTAAATGGTAAGGATATTAGAACAATTCCACTGAAAGTATTACTTAGCCAAATTTCTTATGTACCACAAAATAATTTTTTGTTTTCAACTAGTATTGGTCGAAATATTGCTTTCTCTTCTGAAGAAGCGAAAAAAGAAGATATTACAACAGCAGCTCAAAAAAGTGATTTACACGATGATGTTTTACAAATGCCTAAAGGCTATGAAACATTAGTTGGTGAAAATGGGTTATCGCTTTCAGGTGGTCAAAGACAGAGAATGTCGATTGCCCGTGCGTTGTTAAAAGATAGTCAGATCTTGATTTTGGATGATGCCTTATCAGCAGTTGATGCGAAGACTGAAACTGAAATTTTATCATCATTAAGAAAAGAGCGAGCAGATAAGACTACGATGATTGCAGCTCACCGCTTAACTTCTGTCATGGATGCGGATCTGATTTTAGTTTTAAAAGATGGGCGAATCGTTGAACGAGGCAATCACCAACAACTTTTAGACGAAGATGGTTGGTATGCAGAAATGTGGCGTAGACAAGAGTTACAAGCAAAGGTGGGTGAAGATGTAGATGAATAACGAAGAACAACATGAATCCGTCTGGTCGAAGACAATTCCGTTTAAAGAACAAGTTGACATTTTTAAACGACTAATGGGCTTTGTGAAGCAATTTAAATTTGAAATGATCATTGCTTTAGTTGGAGCTTTCGTTGTCAGCATAATTAATATTCTTTTACCAAGGGGGTTGCAATATTTCTTAGATCATTTCTTGTTACACCAAAATACAACGGTGCAAGTGATTCTTTTTGCAGGATTATTGTATGCTTTAGGCTCTATTTTAAAGGCAATTATCCAGTTTACTTATCAATATTTCTTTGCCTTAGGCTCAGAGAAAACATTAGAAAGTGTCAGAAGAGCGCTTTACCGTAAGTTACATAAATTAGGGATGCGTTATTTTGACCAAACTCCAGCTGGTTCAATTGTTTCAAGAGTTACTAATGATACAATGACTTTGAGCAATTTTTTGACTGTTCTATCAACTTTTGTAATTGGTGTTTTCTCTGTAGTAACAGCATTAGTAGCGATGTTTACTACTAATGTAGTTGCTGGCTGGTTAATTTTGCTTTTTATGCCAATTCTGTTATTTGTTATTTGGCTTTACTCTCAAAGAAGTTCGCGACTTTATCGTAATTATCGTGAACGCCTTAGTCGAATTAACACTAATTTGAACGAATCAATTGAAGGAGTCTCTGTTATTCAAGAGTTTAATCAGGAAAAACGGATGACCCACAATTTTGAAGGCGAAAATGGTGGGTTAATGAATACTCGTTTTAATATGATTCGGGTTAATTCACTATTATTGTCGCCTTTAACCTCATTGCTTTATTCATTAGCCTTGGCTGTTTCATTGATGTATTTTGGTTTTCCATTACGTGAGACTTTTGTACCAGCCGGTGTGGTATATGCTTTTTCACAATATATTTCACAGCTGTTTAACCCGATTTCAACTATGATGGACCAAATGACTTTCTTCCAAGATGGGATTGTTGCGGGTAAAAGAATTTTTTATATTTTGGATGATACGCAATATGAACCTAAACAAGATGCACAAGCCGGCTTAACAATTAGCAAAGGGAAGATTGAATTTAAGCATGTGAGTTTTTCATATGATGGCAAGCATGAAATTTTGCATGATATTTCTTTTGTGGTTAATCCAGGCGAAACATTAGGAATTGTTGGACATACTGGTTCAGGAAAAAGCTCAATTATTAATGTGATGATGCGCTTTTATGAATTTGGTCAAGGTGAAGTTTTAATCGATGATGTTGATATTCGTAAATATCCTAAAGAGGAGTTACGCAAAAAACTTGGATTAGTTTTGCAAGAGCCATTTATGTTTTATGGCGATATCGCTTCTAATATTCGTTTATATAATAAGCAGATTACTGATGCTCAAATTAAGGCTGCGGCTAAAGCAGTTCAAGCTGATCAATTTATTGAAAAAATGCCAGGTAAATACTATGCAAAGGTAATTGAAGGTGGAGAGGAATTTAGTCAAGGGCAACGGCAACTAATTTCTTTTGCCAGAACTTTAGTCACAGACCCCAAAGTTTTAGTATTAGATGAAGCAACTGCTAATGTTGATACCGAAACTGAAACTTTAATTCAGCAAGGTCTAAAACGGTTACGTAAAGGACGGACCACTCTAGCAATTGCCCACCGGCTTTCAACTATTGCCGATGCTGATCAAATCATTGTTTTGGATAAAGGACGAATTATTGAGCGCGGTACTCATGAAGAATTATTAGCGCAAAAAGGCTATTACTATAACTTGTATACTTTGCAAAATAATGAAAATGAGGATAATTAATTTTGAGGACGTTTGTTTAGTAACGACGTCCTTTTTGCTATAATAATGAAAAAGTATTAAATAATTATGAATATTTGTAAGGAGAAAAAATGAGAAGATATTTTGCCGTTCGTGGTGGAGCTGGCGATGTTGCACAACCAGATCTTAATGCCAAACCACAAGATAATTTGTATTTAGCTGTCAATTCAGAATGGTTGTCTAAAGCTAAAATCCCTGCAGATAAGACGTCTGCTGGGATTAACTCTGAACTAGATCAACGAATTGAAGATCGGGTAATGAAAGATTTTGCTGATGTTGCAGCGGGTAAAGAAAGAATGCCTGATATCAAGGATTTTGGGAAAGCAATTGCTTTATATAAAATTGCCAAAGATTTTGACAAAAGGGATGCTGAAAAAGCTAATCCAATTCAAAAAGATTTACAAAAGTTATTGGCTTTGAGTAGCTTTAGTGATTTTGAACAAAAGGCTGCTGATTTATTTATGGGTCCATATACTTTGCCATTTGTCTTTGATGTTGATGCTGACATGAAGAATACTGATGTAAATGTGCTTCATTTTGGTGGACCAAGTACATTTTTACCAGATACTACGACCTATAAAACAGCTGATGCCAAAAAACTCTTGGATATTTTACAAGATCAAAGCATTAATTTGTTAATGATGGCCGGGGTTGGTAAGAGTGAAGCACGTACTTATGTTGCCGATGCTTTAGCTTTTGATCAAAAATTGGCTAAGATTGTTAAATCAACCGAAGAATGGTCAGATTACGCAGCAATCTATAATCCAGTAAACTATGCTGAATTTATTGCAAAATTTAAGTCATTTAAGATGGCTGACTTTATGGCTGCTGTTTTGCCAGTTAAACCAGAGCGTATCATTGTAATGGAACCACGTTTTCTTGATCATGCTGAGAGTTTATTAAACGCAGCTAATTTTGCCGAAATTAAAGGCTGGATGTTGGTTAAATACATTAACAATGTAGCTAGATTTTTGTCTCAAGCTTTTCGAGAAGCAGCATTTCCATTTAATCAGGCAATTACTGGTACGCCACAATTGCCAACTCAAATTAAACAAGCTTATCGTTTAGCAAATAGTGCTTTTGATGAAGTAGTCGGCATTTTTTATGGGCAAAAGTATTTTGGAGCTAAGGCCAAAAAGGATGTTGAAGACATGATTCGTAAGATGCTCAAGGTTTATGAGGAAAGAATCAAATCAAATACCTGGCTTTCTGCTGAAACGAAAAAGAAGGCAGTAGTTAAGTTAAAAGCCTTGGTCTTAAAGATTGGTTATCCAGATAAGATTGAAGAAATCTTTGATTTACTGCAAGTTGATCCTGAAAAGAGCCTCTATGAAAATGAGGTAGCAATGTCGACAGTGCGTACTAAATATATGCTGGCTAAATTAACTAAGCTGGTTGATCGTTCGGTATGGTTAATGCCAGGTAATTTAAATAATGCCTGCTATGATCCACAAAGAAATGATTTAACTTTCCCAGCAGGAATCTTGCAGGCACCGTTTTATGATATTAATCAATCGCGCGGTGCTAACTATGGCGGTATTGGTGCAACTATTGGTCACGAAGTATCACATGCTTTTGATAATAGTGGTGCTAAGTTTGATGAACGAGGAAATATGAATAATTGGTGGACTGATGCAGACTTCGCTGAATTTAATAAACGAGTTGGCCAAATGGTTGATATTTTTGATGGTTTGCAATATGGTCCAGCTAAAGTGAATGGTAAGCAAGTTGTTGGTGAAAATATAGCTGATTTAGCTGGACTTGCCTGTGCTGTCCAAACTGGAAAAGATGATGGTGCTGATTTAAAGGATCTTTTTGAAAACTATGCTCGTAGCTGGATGCAAAAACAACGTCCTGAAGCAATCAAAACAGAAGTTCAAACCGATGTCCATGCGCCGCAGCCAACTAGAGTAAATATTCCGGTTCAATGCCAAGATGAATTCTATGATGCATTTGGCGTTAAGAAGACAGATGGCATGTGGCTTAACCCAGAAGATAGAATTACAATCTGGTAAAAATAACAAGAATCTATATTGGCTTAAGTGAATAAGATGAAGATAACCCATTAGGTTATGTAGCATTGACCTTTGATAAGCTTAACCACCAAATTTTAGGTGGGGCAGTAATGTCTACTTATGATTTAACAGGTCAAGGAAATGTCCTTAGTTTAGCTATTAGCCATAGACTTACTTTAGAAGATCTTGCAGAACAAGATTTCTTCTTCTCACCAAGTTTTGACCGTCAATGGAGTCTACTTAACTTGGCGGCCCAACATGCCTTAGGCTGAGCTAAATTCTAATTTAATGAAAGTAGGTCTCAATATGAAGTATCCAGAAACAAAAGAAAAGTTAAATGAATTAGTCATTAATTTATTGCATATGCACATGATTGTTCGCCGTCACCATTGGTATATGCGCGGCAGTCAATTCTTGAAGTTGCACCCATATCTTGATGACTTAATGGATGAACTAGATGATCAGATTGATGGTCTTGCAGAAAGACTAATTACCATCGATGGTTCACCTGTTGCCACTTTAAGGGAAGTTGTTCAATTAAATAAAATTCCTGGTGAAAAGGGGAGTTGGGACTTCACTAATACACAAAGACTTGAAAAGATCATTTCAGGCTATCGTTATTTAGATAAGCTCTATGAAGAAGCGCTTGAAGCTTCTGATAAAGAAGGAGATTACTCTACTAATGATATTTTGACTGGTTTCCATACTGATCTTGAAAAGCGGCTTTGGATGTTAACGGCTGAACTTGGTCAAGCTCCAGATATTGATGCATAAGTCGTAAATTTAGAGAAAATAGCGAATCTGTAGTGGTTCGCTATTTTTTATGGCAAAAAGCTCTATTACAATTTACGTAAGCACCTGAAATTTGGACTATAATTTCGAGGCTTTTGTTATGTCTAAATTATCTGAACGAGACATTAATTATTTCTGAAACTTGCGAACTCTGTTCGCGGGTGTGTCATTGTTTCATAGCTTCTGCTTTAGTTTTACGCTTTCCTTCAGGTCTTTGTCTGTGTTGCAGGTTTATCCGTCATTTGGCCCGACTAGACATCTGTACGCGCACATGAAAAAATTGATAGTCAATTCCTTCATTAATAACGTCACTATTAGTGATACACAAGAAAAATGCTACCAAATCAGTCAGATTTAGTAGCATTTTTTTAGATTAATTAAAGTAAATTTTAGAAAAGATATTTATTAAGCAAGACAGTTAGGTAATGTTTATTTTACAAACCCTGCACTAAACCAGTTAGTTGCGCTTGGTTTAAGTGACCATCCAGTTACTTTTTTATTAACAGCGGTTATTGAATATGAATTAGTGGTAGGTACAACATAGGCCTCATTGTACATCCATTTTTGCCATTTTCTGAATGCGTCAACACGATACTTATGGTTGAAAGCTTTTTCTGAGTCAATATCAGCTAAAAGCTTACTTTGTACAGGGGAAACAAAACGTGCCATATTATATGGTGCAGCAGCGCTATAAAGATCATTAGGAGAAGGTTCACTTGAAAGTGAACAGCCACCTTCAAAGACATCAATTTTTGGATCATCAGATTGAACTGCTTGTACCCAATTGTTAAATTCCATTGGACGACCGCCAACAAACTTAACGTTCAAACCGATTTTCTTCCATTGTTGGATATAATTACGCCATACGGGCTCTGCGGTAGTAGCATTGTTTCTAACAGCTAAATTAATAGTAAGCTTCTTTCCGTTAGGTTGAACTCTGAATTCGCCTTTCTTTTTATATCCGGCTTTATCTAGTAATTGGTTGGCTTTCTTCAAGTTATATGGGTAACCTTTAATTGAACTATCGGAAAAGTCACCAAATTGTTCTGGAATCAAAGTATTAACACGGAATGCTAATCCTTGGTAATAGCGTTTAGCAACAGCATCAATATTCATTGTATAGGCCATTGCTTTACGTAATGCTGGATTATTCATCTTGGCATTCTTATTTTCAACATTCTTTCCTAGCTTCTTATCCCATTTACCAACTTTAAAAGCTAAGTAGTTATAACTAAGTGGAACTTCACCAATAAAGTTAGTATCAGTTGCATTCTTAGTTTGATCCCATTGTGTATTAACCACATCAGCAATATCAAATTTATGACTTTTAATGGCTTGGGTAGCAGAACTGGAGCTGATAACAGATGCAGTTACTTTTTCAAAGTTTGGTGTACCACGCCAGTAATAAGGATTACGCTCCCCAGAAACAGATTGACCACGAACAATATTAGATACACGGAATGGTCCAAAAAATAGTGGGGATTTTCTGACCTTGTCACTAGATAAAAGTTTTGAAAAAGGTACATCCTTTAAGTAATGATAGGGTTCAGCATATTCCCAGAAATATCCATTACCTGATTAAAGCATACCAGGCTTCATTTGCTTGAAATGGAGTACGACTTTGCGTCCATTTTCACCATCAGGCATTTCAATTCCAGAAATTTTCTTGCTTTTGCCTTCATGATATTCAGCTAAGCCAACAATATCAGCTAAAGATTCAGTATATCTTTGTGATTTAGAGTCTTTATTTGCAATAATTTCATAAGCAAGTTCAACGTCTTTAGCATTCACTTGCTTACCATCTGACCACTTAACTCCTTTTTTCACTTCGATTGTGATAGTCTTAGCTTTCCGATTTAGTTTAAAAGTAGCAGCTCCTTTATTATTAATCTTATATTGATCATCTGTTGCAAATAAAGATTCTAGACCTGGGCTTTGTACCTCACTATCAATTGAAGTATCTGATAATTCTGGTAAGAAAATACCAGTGAATGGACTGTCTGATTCAAGAGCATAGTTTAAAGTTCCTCCTTTTTTAATACTTTTTACAGGAACAGTTTCGCTAAACTTATGATTAGTTTTATTTGCATTACTACTGTTTGTATGTTTGTTATTACCACATGCAACTAAACTTAAAGTTGCTCCAGAAATAAGTGCTAATGCACCAAAATATTTTCTTGCTTTAGTCATGATAAAGCGTACCTCCAAAGAAATTTTATTAAATTATATTTGAATTTTATTATATGATTATTAAAAAATATAAATAAAATTAAAAAGATTAGATCTTAGGATACCTAAAACATAATAGAGATAAGTCAGATCTCTGAACTCTATATAGCAGAATATGCAAGGTGCTAAGGAACATAACGATCGTAAGTTGATGAAAATTAGGAAGGATAAATGAAAGTGTTTTTTCACTTTTAGCTTATTATAATGCGGAAAATAGAACACGCATTTTAGTAGGATTTCAAACCGCTTAGAAATGACAATATTAACATATAATGGTGTATTGATGGACAAGCTTTAATTAGCACCAAGCGTACATCTTATTACTACAATTATGATAGTATCAAGACATTAGAAAAAACCATACTCCGATAAAATATCGAAATATGGTTTTAATGAAAATGCCCTATCCATCCCCGTATTTTAATGCGGGGATGGATAGGGCCAAGCTGACCTAGCAGTCAGCT
>LHCFI05602__coassemble_438_pt1 | contig 34027 bp, 35 predicted proteins | sample LHCFI05602__metabat2_high_PE_013 | metagenome-assembled genome bin LHCFI05602 | reverse complement strand
TAACTTATGGTTATAAACCACTTAATGGCGACGCAGCTGTCTTGGTAGCTAGTGTTCCATTTAACTGGAGAACTTCAACTTATTCATACTATGCTGTTCCAATTAAAGGAAACAAGAAAGAAGTATTAGTAACTTCATACATGACCAACCGTGGTTTTGCTTCAGGTCCTAACAAGCGCTCAACAATGGCACCAGCATTCTTAGTAAGAATTGATGGTGATACTACCAAAGTTGAGAATATCGCCACAGCTCAAGGCGACTGGGTTTACGATAAGAAGAGCAAGCGCAAGTCAATGATTGCGAAAACGATTCGCGGCGCGCATTTGAAGGGCGAACCGATTGACCATAGTTTGCTTGTGAATGTGTAGAGTTGAAATTGGATTATTAATTTCTGTGGTGAGACAATTAACAAGTTTGCGGTCTTTGTTCCTATGAATGAAGGTCGCTTTTCTTTTGGCATGGTGTTGGTTGATGAAACTAGATATCAGATTGGGAAAAAATTAAAGCTAGACTAATGGGTTAAAGGCTACCGCAAAAATATTGACATTTAATGACAGAAAAAGTACTATGTCTTTAATCTATTTTATTGATTGCTATGCGATCACAGGATATGATGTGTTTTTTAGCACATCATATTTTTGTTTTCTTGACAGTAAATCTACTTAATTTATGGTATTAGTATTATTGTAATTTAATATTTTAAAATTTGTTAAAATTTAAAGCCTTTTCATTGAATATACTTATTGTGTATGATTTTCCCAAGTGATAAACTAGTTTTTATAATGATTTGGGAGGAATATAAGAATGATTGTAAATTTAAAGAATCCAAATACTAATCAGTTTAAGCAAGTGAAAATTGGTTTTTCATGGACTATGTTTTTCTTTGGCTTCTGGGTACCACTTTTTCGTGGGGACTGGAAGTGGCTAATTATTATGTTGTTGCTTGATATTATTGGTTTATTTACGTTTGGATTTGTAACTGCTATTGCAAACGTGGTAATGGCATTCCTGTACAATAAATTATATGCAGAAGATCTGATTTCTAAAGGATTTAAGCCTACTGATAATGCTTCGGTTAACATTTTGAATCAAAAAGGTGTAGCTTTTAATGGCATGGCTGCCAATTAAATGTGCACCTGATAATAGATAGTTGAAAGCTAAGAACTATGCCTTTTTGCATGTCTCTTGGCTTTTTTGGTAGATTTATTTTTATCTTTGCCATCTATTTTGCACCTATTCATGTTAGAGTTACCTTGAATGCAAGGATAAAGTTTTTAATCTTGTAGGCTGGTAAATAGACACTTTTTGGTGCCCGATTCGGTGTATTGGAAGTACGCTCCAGCCAAACGTCATAGCAAAAAAGTTTATATGTTTATCATCTTCATGAATGGATGGAACCAAGCAATTAATTGCCTGGTTCTTTTTGTTTTGGAGCCGAAGGTATAAAAAACAATATGTAAAAACTATATTTTCATCTTTAATATCAAAATCAGATCTAATACAATTATTAAGAGGTAAAGCAACATGGATAAAGTATCGAATATAGATCAATTTTTGTAATGTAAAAACAAGGAATACAGCCATGCCAACATATTACACAAGCGGCGAGTTTGCGGAAAAAGCGCATGTTTCGATTCGTACAATTCGCTATTATGATCAGAAAAATTTATTAAAGCCAGCTGCGCGTACTAAGAGTGGTGCGCGGCGATATACAGATCAAGATTTTGCTAAATTGCAACAGATATTGCTACTGAAATATCTGGGCTTTTCACTTAGTGAGATTCGGGAGATGACGATTGGGTCAGGGGATGCCCAAGTCTTGCTCAATTCTTTGCAAATTCAAAAGCGTCTAGCTGAAGAGCGACTTGAAGAAATGAAAAATGTGATTGCGGCGATCAATTCGACAAGTCAGGCGTTGAAGTCTAACCAGCAAGTTGACTGGAGCCAAATGCTAAAGCTGATTCACCTAACTTCAATGAATCAATCACTTAGTCTGCAATATAAAAATGCCACCAATATCTCTGCCCGCATTCGTTTGCACCGTGATTATTCGCTTAACCAAGAGGGCTGGTTCCCTTGGCTTTTTAGTAATTTACACCTCAAAGCTGGAATGAAAATATTAGAGCTAGGAGCTGGTAACGGCGCCTTATGGTCACAGAATCTCGCTAAAATTCCAGCTGGTGTAACGGTAGTTCTATCGGATATTTCAGAAGGAATATTGGCTGATGCCAAGAAGGCAATTGGCCAGCAGCCACAGTTTCAATATGCCGTTTTCGACGCTCAGAAAATTCCTTTTGCAGACAATACTTTTGATTTGGTAATTGCCAACCACATGCTTTTTTACTGTGATAATCTTGCTAAGACTTTGCAAGAAGTACAACGTGTGCTTAAGCCCGATGCTGCTTTTACTTGCAGCACTTATTCTAAAAAACACATGCATGAAATTACCGATCTTGTGCAGATCTATAATGCCAATATTGTTTTGTCTTCGACTAATTTATATGAACGCTTTGGTTTAGACAATGGTCGGCAAATACTGCAGCCATATTTTAAGGATATCGTTTGTCACAAGTACCGAGATGCGATTGAACTTTCGGATTCGATGCCACTTATTTCCTATATATTATCTTGTCATGGAAATCAAAATTCAATTCTACTTGATCATTATCAAGACTTTAAGCAGTATGTCGATCAGCAAGTTGAAGATGGCTTTCACATTACCAAAGATGCAGGCTTTTTCAGTTGTAAAAAGTAGCATCTTTTTATTTTATCCTCTTGAAGGTGACGTAACGTAATGTTATATACTGCAAATGAATTAAGTTTTTGTAGTGGAGGAATTACATGAAAGTTATTGTTACTGGCGGAGCAGGTTTTATTGGCTCGAACTTCATCTTTTACATGATGAAGAAGCATCCCGATTATGAGATTATTTGCTTAGATAAGTTAACCTATGCGGGTAATTTATCAACCCTGAAGAGCGTTTTAGACAAGCCTAATTTTAAGTTTGTTAAGTTAGATATTTGTGATCGCGAGGGTGTTTACAAGCTTTTTGAAGAAGAAAAGCCCGATGTAGTTGTCAACTTTGCTGCTGAAAGCCACGTTGACCGTTCTATTGAAAACCCTGAGATTTTCTTAGAAACCAATATCATTGGGACTTCAGTCTTAATGGACGCATGTCGTAAGTATGGCACCAAGCGATTCCACCAAGTTTCAACTGATGAAGTCTACGGCGATTTACCACTTGATCGTCCAGATCTCTTCTTCCATGAAGACACGCCGCTTCATACTTCAAGTCCTTACTCATCAAGTAAGGCTAGTGCCGATTTATTAGTTGGGGCATATGGCAGAACCTACAATTTGCCAGTAACCATTTCTCGTTGTTCTAACAACTATGGTCCATATCAATTCCCAGAAAAATTGATTCCATTGATGATCCAAAGAGCGTTAAACAATGAAAAGTTGCCAGTTTATGGTGATGGTGAAAACGTTCGTGACTGGCTTTACGTTGAAGACCACTGCAAGGCAATTGACTTAATCCTTGAAAAAGGCACTCCAGGTGAGGTCTACAACATTGGTGGTCACAACGAAATGCACAATATTGAGATCGTTAAATTAATTTGTGATTACTTAGATAAGCCATATTCATTGATTGAGCATGTAACTGACCGTAAGGGACACGACCGTCGTTACGCTATCGATCCAGATAAGATCCACTCAGAATTAGGCTGGTTGCCAGAGACTATGTTCAAGGATGGAATCAAGAAGACTATTCAATGGTATTTGGATAACAAAGAATGGTGGGAAAACATTATTTCTGGTGATTACCAAAATTACTATGAAGAAATGTATGGCAATAGAAAGGTATTAGATAAGAAGTAATTATGAAAGGAATTATTTTAGCTGGTGGCTCGGGAACGCGCCTTTATCCATTAACTTTAGTTACTAGTAAACAATTATTGCCTGTCTATGATAAGCCAATGATTTATTATCCATTATCTACTCTGATGTTGGCGGGGATTAAAGATATTTTGATTATTTCAACTCCAGCTGATACGCCAAGATTTGAGGAATTATTGGGTGATGGTTCTCAATTTGGGCTTAAGTTAAGCTACAAGGTTCAACCAAGTCCAGATGGTTTGGCTCAAGCCTTTACTTTAGGCGAAGATTTTATCAATGGTGAGCCTTGCGCCATGATTTTGGGCGACAATATTTTTTACGGCAATGGTTTTACTGAATTGCTTAAAAACGCTACGGCTGATGCGCAAAAAGGTAAAGCAACCGTCTTTGGCTATTATGTAAATGATCCAGAGCGTTTTGGCGTGGTTGATTTTGATCAAAATGGCAAGGCAATCTCAATTGAAGAAAAGCCAGCTCAACCTAAGAGTAATTATGCAGTGACCGGCCTGTACTTTTACCCATCTGGCGTGAGCGAAAAGGCTGCGCAAGTTAAGCCAAGTGCACGTGGTGAATTGGAAATTACCAGTTTAAATGAAATGTACTTGAATGAAGACGACTTAAATGTGCAATTATTGGGCCGAGGCTATGCCTGGCTTGATACGGGAACGATGCACAGCTTGGTAGACGCAAGTAACTTTGTTAAGATGACTGAAGAACGCCAAGGCGTATCTATTTCTGCACCAGAAGAGATTGCTTATATTCATCACTGGATTGATAAAGATGAATTGCTAGCTGCAGCCAAGCATTATGGTAAGAGTCCATATGGACAACACTTGAAGTCAGTTGCCGAAGGCAAGTTACGTTATTAAGAGTGAATAAAGAAAGAAGATAAACATGGGACAAATTAAAGTAGAAAAAAATGTTGGTGGTATTGAAGGCTTAGCTGTGATTACCCCAACTGTTCACGGTGATGACCGTGGTTACTTTATGGAAACTTTTAACCAAAGAGACATGATGGATGCTGGTTTTAGCATTAACTTTGTGCAAGATAACCAATCTAGTTCAACCAAGGGTGTATTGCGTGGTTTACACTTTCAAAAGCATTATCCACAAATTAAGTTGGTTCGTGCTGTTCGCGGTAGCGTATTTGACGTGGCTGTTGACCTTCGTAGTGAATCAAAAACTTATGGTAAGTGGTACGGCGTTGAATTGACCGCTGAAAACAAGAAGCAATTCTTGATTCCACAAGGTTTTGCACATGGCTTCTTAGTACTAAGTGATGTGGCTGAATTTTGCTACAAGGTTAATGACTTCTGGCATCCAAATGATGAAGGCGGTATGGCTTGGAATGATCCTGAAATTGGCATCAAGTGGCCACACCTAAAGGGTGAATATCCAGGCAGTCCTGATGCTTCTGGTTATACTTTGGATGATGGCACTAAGTTAAATATGGCTGAACGTGATCAAGAATGGAAAGGTTTAAAGGATACTTTCAAGTTTTAATTAGTGAGGTAAATTAATGAAAGTTTTTGTAACTGGAGTTAATGGTCAATTAGGCCACGACGTGATGAATGAATTGGCCAAGCGTGGCTATGAGGGTATAGGTTCAGATTTAGCACCTGAGTACGCTGGAGTGGCTGATGATACAGCCGTAACGAAGGCACCATATTTGTCTTTAGACATTACTAACGCAGAAGCTGTGGATAAAGTTATTTGCGATGTCAGTCCTGATGTAATTGTCCACTGTGCTGCTTGGACTGCTGTGGATATGGCTGAAGATGATGATAAAGTGGCTGCGGTTCGTAATGTAAATGTGAACGGTACCCAAAATATTGCTAATGTAGCTAAAAAGTTAGATGTGCCAATGGTGTATCTTTCCACTGACTACGTTTTTGATGGTCAAGGCACCACTCCTTGGAAGCCAGATTTCAAGGGCTACAAGCCGATGAATGTTTATGGGGAAACTAAGCTTGGCGGTGAAGAAGCTGTGGCCAATACTTTAGATAAGTACTTTATTGTCAGAATCGCTTGGGTTTTTGGCATTAATGGTCATAATTTTATCAAAACGATGCTTAAAGTAGGCAAAAGTCATGATGAAGTTAAGGTGGTTAATGACCAAATTGGTACGCCAACTTATACTTTTGACCTGGCGCGTTTACTGGTTGATATGATAGAAACTGATAAATACGGTTATTACCATGCGACTAATAGCGAATTGTCTGAGACTGCTAGCGGTTTTGACGATAATGGTACTAAAACAGGCTATATTTCTTGGTACGATTTTACTAAAGAAATTTATCGTCAAGCAGGATATGATACTAAGGTTACACCAGTAACGACTGCAGAATATGGTTTGTCAAAGGCAGTGCGGCCATTTAACTCACGCTTGGATAAGAGTAAGCTAGTTGAAAATGGTTTTAAGCCTTTACCAACTTGGCCTGATGCAGTTCACCGATATTTAGAGATTTTGAAGAAGCAAGGTTTTTTTGAAGAGTTGAAATAGACCAAAGATGAGGATTTGATGCTTCATCTTTTTTTGATTGTCAAAAGGAATGCAATCAAGGCGTAAATATGTGAAAATGTAATTGCTTACGGCTTTTTTGATAATAAAGGAGTTTTTTCCATGACTGAAGATGCAAAACTAAAACAAGTAATTAACAAAGTCAATAATGCAATTGAGTGGATTTACAGTCTTGGCTGCATTGTTCCTAATTCTTTGAATACTGAACTCGATTCTGATGAAGACGATCTTTATCTTTACCTACAAACGCCTAACAATTTAATAATTCCGAGCATGCTTTTAAATGATCAAACTTATGATTATTTACTTGAGCAAGATGACGCTTCTAACGGTGAAGGAATTATTGTTAGTTTAGCAGGTAGTTTTTTTGATGCCACAGCTCCTGAACGACGTGCTGAACTTGATCCTACACAATTACGTCAGGATGTGGATTATCTTTACAACGTTTGGTATAGGTTGACGCGAAAAAATGAAACGATTAATAATTACTATCGTGATACAGCAGGTACCTCTATAGTGGAAATACGAGAAAATTTGCAAAAGGCTTTAACTGCTAGTGGCTTATATGGAGCAGATATATTAGCGCAGACTGAAAGCAAATTGGCAGAGCTGCCAGACGCGTATTTATTGGCTATTTCTAAGGAAGTCCAGCGCTCAACTGATGATGCTGAAGCAATTGGTCGTTTAGTTCATCATATGACAATGGAGATCCCCAATGATTCATACTTGTTCAAGCCAGATCCTGACTTTTCTTTGTTAGAAGATGCACCTGCTAATGTTGAGCAAACTGATAGTGATAATTCAAGCAATTTGATAGGTGATCCAATCGAGCGACCAGAGGTTGAAAAATTGGCTACTAAATTTCGTCAGGCTAGCGAGCTATTAGTACAAAATAATCTTATTCCTGTAGGTGCCTTTGGAGTAGAGTATGATGAAGCACAACATGATTTGATTGTGTATTTGCAGTCGCCTAATGATGTGATGATTTTTCGAAATGATATTCTAGGTACTAAGATTGCAACAATGATTGAAAATGAGAGTGTAGAGCAATGTGCGGCTCATTTAGCCATTTCGTTTATCCTTAATTTTGCCCGTGATTTGCAAGACACCGCAGGACAAATTAGTGATGATGATTGGGATGCTTATTGTGCCGATCTAGACTACTTATATCGTTTGATTTTTGGCTTTTCTCTCAGTATCCCTGACGTTGACAACTACCTAGCTAGCACTAATGAAAGATCATTGAATGATTTGCGGCAAAAACTGCGTAGCTATGTTCAAGCTAGCAACAACGAAGACAAGAATGATTTAATTGAGATTATTAATAAGCTAGGCTATGGGTACCTCTATAGTTTACAAGCGTACATTGATTCGATCGGCGATGATCAAGCTGCAGATGCAATTACCAACTTTTTAGGTCACTCACTAATTTATTTACCTAACCAAGATATTGATGCTGGTTTTACTACAGATCCTAATTTCTCTGTTTTAGATGAAAATAATCCACATGATACCTGGCAAAATGGTTCAATCGTCATTGACAATAATCAGGGTGATGCTTCAGGAATTGTAGCTGAGCTATATCCTAAAGTTCAATCTGCCGCAGAAAATTTGGCTCAACGTTGCGATTTTGAACCTGGTTCAATCAATGTGCAGTACTCTGCTAAGCAAGGGTTATTAGGGATCCTGTTCCAAACGCCAGGAAGAGTTTTGAGTCCTTCTTTTGCTTGGAATGCACAAAATGCGGCTCAATTAGTTGAGATGGAGCCGGAGCAGTTAGAAACTCAACTAACGCTTGATTATGTTTTTGGTGCCTTTGGTGAGGCAATCGATGACCTCGCTAGTGAGATTAGCAAGAACCAAGGCAAAATAGACCAGGACAGTGTTGAACTAATTAATGTTGATTTGGCTTACGATTTTGAGAGAATTACTAAACTGTCACGTACCTACGCTGACATGGATCTAGCACTTAAAGAAATGATGGGTGATGATTATGCGGAAAGAAAAATGCGCGACTTTTTGACTACTTCAATGCAAGTAGATGATAATGATGCCGCTTATCAGGTGGATGGACTGTTGATTCGAGCCACTTATACGCAGCTCTTCGCCCTATATCGCTTAATGCATGACTGCAAATTGCTGGAACCGAAGGCAACTACTATATTTGACCTGTTAAAAAATCAAGTAGAGAACCCAATCAAGTTCGATGTAGTCGATGATGTTGATTTGTTTGAAAATGATCATGATGATGAATAATTTTTAAGGAGAAAGTAATGATTATTAGACGAGCAAGAAAGTCGGATTTTCCCTTTGTTTATCCGATATTAAAACAAATTTTTGATGAAATGCAGATGAAGTCGATTGAATCTTTGCCAGAAGATCAATTCTATAGCTTAATGAAATTAGGGTTCATTTCCGAGGATTATCGCTATTCATACCGCCGAATTTGGGTAGCTGAAGATCATGGTAAGGTGACCGGAATTTTAGATATGTATCCTTATAAGGACCAGAAGATCATCGATGTTGTCTTGCGCCATAACTATGCAGATGCTGGTTTACCCATTTCAACCGTGATTTTTGATGATCAAGAAGCTTGGCCACACGAGTGGTATATTGATGCGTTAGCTGTACATCCCGACCATTGGGGTGAACACATTGCTAGTCGTCTGATGGACGAGGCAGAACAAGTAGCGTTAGCTCATGGCTATCATATTATCAGCTTAAATGTGGACAAAGAAAATCCACGTGCGCAAGTTTTATACAAGCATAAGGGTTATGAAATTGAAAAATCGATGACGATTGGCGATCGTACTTATGACCATATGATTAAGAAGATTTAAAGCAAAAACAGTATTCCTAAAGCATTGGCTGAAAGAATGCTGTTTTTATGTTTATCCAAAAAAGTGATATTCAATTACTAAAACACTATCTTCCACTAAAACCCGAACAATTTATAGTTAATATAGACAATAAATGAACAAATTATACAATTTAAGCACTAAAAAGCTTTAAATCAATTCAAAATCATGCTAGAATCGGATCATTGGTAAAATTATGAATTCAAAGGGTAGACAGATAATGAATAACGACATTGAGAAAATTTTGTTTGATCAAGCACAATTAGATAAGCGCATGGATGAGATGGCTGCTGAATTGAATCAAAAATATGAGGGCAAGCAGCCGATTGTCATTCCCGTTTTAAATGGGGCAATGATTTTTGCTAGTGACATGATCAAGCGACTTAACTTTAAATTGACAGTTGATCCAATTAAGGCTTCAAGTTATGCCGGTACCGAATCAACAGGCAAGGTAAAGATCACTCAAGATATAAAATCTGATGTTAAAGATCAACCGGTAATTTTCATGGAAGACATTATTGATACCGGTCGTACGCTTCAAGCATTGAGTGAAGTGATGAAAGACCGTGGTGCCGCCAGCGTTGAAGTGGTAGCTATGCTTGATAAGCCAGATACTAGAGTAGTTGATTTCCATGCTGATTACTATGGTTTTCAAGCTCCAGATGCATTTTTAGTAGGGTATGGTCTTGACTATAACGGCTTATATCGTAATTTACCTTATGTCGGTATTTTAAAACGTGAAATTTATGCTTAATGTAAAAAGTTGCTAGTATTCGTTGCTAGCAACTTTTTTTAATGTGATGGAGAAAAAGGCATTCAACGTCAGTATAAACTGTGGTGACATTGTCCTGATAGTCATGAGCAATCCAGTCTAGAATTCGAATAAGAATCAAACTGGAAATGCTTTGGATATGCTTATTAGAAAGATTACTATTGAATAGCAATTTTTGCATTTCACGAAAAAGAGCTTGGTCAACTTGTGTTCGAATTTGACTTGAGGCAAGAGAATGTACATTTCGATAGTAGGTGGCATTAGTTTCAATTTCTATCAGTAAGTTGTGTGCTTTTTTATGTAAAGTACTTGATTGGGGATTGTTGAAGCAAGAATTGATTTCGAATTGCAGTACTTGACTAAATAGATCATTCAAATTTTTAAAGTTGCGGTAAAAAGTTCCGCGACAGATATTTGCAGCTTCACAGAATCTTTGAACTGAATACTTGTAAACAGTTCCTTGTGATAGGTCTTTTTTTAAGGCTTGTGCAAAGAATTGGATATGTATCCTGTCTTTCCTAGTTTTTCTTCTTGTAGTAGTGAAATACATCTTTATCCTCCCTTTTTTATGTTCATTGAACATATTGATATATAATATACCAGTTGCTATTTAATATAGCAATCCTTTTTTTAGATAACAATAATGTAATAGATTGTGTAAGCGAAAATCCCGCATGGATAACGCAAAAATTGCTTTTGAAAAAGTTTATTAATTGTAATCATAATTTACTATACTGTTATTAATTATGTACAGTTATTGCTGGAAACATTGATTTATCAAGGATTATAGACAAAATAGTAATAAGATAATAACTTAACACACTATTAGTATTAGCTAATGTATACAAACAATTAGATAGCTTAATTGAAAATGTGTGAATATCTGCATTTTTTTGACAGGATTTTGATGAAAAATGGGCAAAAATAAAAGAGCTCAAATAGTTGACTGAACTACTTGAGCTCTTGGATTAGGAAACTGTATTAAGTTTTTAACTACAGCGTTAGTTTTAATGATTGAATTTTCTGTAGTTTTGGATGTAACGTTTAGCAACACCCATCATGTGAACACTAACCTTGCTTTGGTCATCCTTTAAGCCACTGAAACTAATACCAAAGTATTTAGTCTTAGCATCGTAGCTCTTAGTACGGCAACCAAGTAAATCACCAGCGTGTTCCCATTCAGTGTATCTAGATGAGTCATTCATCTGACTGTCAGAGCCTGCAAAACCGCCAAAAAGCATTTGCTTTACGTTAAAGTAAATTTGGTTTTTCAATACTGACATTGGACGTAAGTTAGTATTGTATGTTGAAGAGATAGGCAAGCCAGCTTCATCTTCGTAGACTTGACCTACTTTTGAGTTAAGGCCAGAAGCCTTAGCTGCGCGTTCAATTCCAGTAACATAGTGGTCGGCATCCCAGCAAGATCTGTTATGGTTGTAGTATTCGTTAGCTACACGATTTGCAAAGTGCAAAGCACCTCGCTTGTAAGTCCAGTCTTGCTTGCCAAGTTGATGACGTGCAGAATTAATTAAGCTTAAAGTGTATTGGCTCAGTTCTTTTTGTTGAGACGCAGTTAATTTAGTCACGTTAACTAACGTATTATCTGAACCCGCATCACTATTGGTGTTTTCCTTCATGCCTTTTTTAGAAGCATCAATCAAAGCCTTACTTGCTTTACCAGTTTGGTTCCATTTAATAATGGCACTCTTGGTGTAACCAGCGGGTAATGTGATAGAAGCAGCTTGAACAGTAGAGTTGTTATTATTTGAAATAGCAACACTTCCACCTGCTAAAGCGGCTGCGATACCGATAAGTGATAATAGCTTAACATTCTTTGTCATTTTTCCTAATCCCCCTATATTACGAAAAGAATTCCCAATTTATAAGTCATTTTTTTGCTTAAGGAGTAGTCAATTCCTTAAAGCTCGTTATATGTCTCTTCATGGAATGATACTAACATTATTAAAAACAAAGTCTATACATGGAAAGCTTTAATAACGTATCGTGTTAAATAAAAAACATGGATGTTATTTTTTAGAGTGCTAGTTTATCAAGACTTAGGGCGACGTAAAATAAAAGCTATACGGTTAATAAATAATTCGAAAGTTTTTTGATAAAGGCTAAATTTATATAAAAAAATATATAATTATAACCTAAGTTATCTGTAAATTATCAAGTACTAATGACTAAGAGTTGGGATAAAATCAGCGTTTAGCAAAGATATGTTTTAAAAATATTATATTGTATAGAAAATAGCAGAAAGATATTAAAATTATAATTAATTTCAAAATTACACTACAAAATATGGAAGTGAAACTAGTTTGAGTCGTATTTTGTAATTAAAGCTATACGATCATCAAATACGGACTATTTATTTTTGTGGTTAAAGGAATGTTCAAATTATAGTTTATCTTGGTCATGAAACGATTATTTTTTTCATTTTTACACTATTACTAATAAAGGCAAGTTAAACACCTGATTTGTTAGGCTTAAGGCAACATTTAAAAATATTTCGCGTAGTGAAACGCGTTCCAAAACTTGAAACAAAGTCTGAAGCTGGTGAAAACGAATACATTTGTGGAAGAAGATGATATAAATATATGCGTAAGGTAAATGAAACAGAGATAAAAACTTAGTTTTATTTAAAGGAGAAAATAGATTATGGATGGTAAGAAATATTCAGTAGTTATTGCTGGCGGTGGTAGTACTTTTACTCCAGGATTTGTCCTTGATTTAATCAAGAGTCAGGATAAATTCCCATTAAGACAGTTGAAGTTCTATGATAACGATGCTGAACGGCAAGAAAAGATTGCCAAAGCTGTTGAAATTATCATGAAGGAAAGGGCACCACAAATTAAGTTTTCTTACACAACTGATCCTAAAGAGGCCTTTACTGATGTAGATTTTGTTATGGGATCAATTCGTGTTGGTAAATATCACATGAGAAGCTTGGATGAAAAGATTCCATTAAAATATGGCGTGAATGGTCAAGAAACTACTGGACCCGGAGGAATGGCCTATGGTCTTCGCTCAATTCCCGCAATTTTGCAAATTATTGATTGGATGGAAGAATACTCACCAAATGCTTGGATGATCAACTACTCCAACACAATTGCAATCGTTGCAGAAGCTTGCCGTCGTCTTCGTCCAAATGCTAAGGTAATTAACATTTGTGATATGCCGATTGATGATATGGACAGAATGGCTGCCATTTGTGGTTTGGACAGTTGGCATGATATTGACTTTAACTATTATGGTTTGAATCACTTTGGCTGGTGGAAAGAAGTTCGCAACAAGAAGACTGGCGAAGACTTAATGCCTAAGTTGAAGGAATACGTCAAAGAGCACGGCTATTGGGTAGGTGGCGATTACGACAAGGATACTGAAGCTTCTTGGGAAGCCACCTTTAAGAAAGTTGCCGATGAATATAAGCTAGAGCCAGAAACTTTGCCAAACAATTACATGCAATACTACTACTTCCCACAATATGAAGTTGTTAATGCTGATCCGAAGCATACTCGTACTGATGAAATTCGTGAACACCGGCAAAAGATTGTCTTTGGCGAATGTGAAAGAATCGTAAAAGTGGGAACTGCTAAGAATAATATTTGGGATATTTCAGGTTTGCACTCTGAATATATCGTAGATATTTGTCATGCGATCGCATTTAACACTCATGAAAAGTTCTTAGCTAACTGTGCTAATAACGGTGCAATTTCTAATATGGATCCAGATTCAATTGTTGAAGTACCAGCATTGTTTGGTGCTGATGGCATTCAACCAATGGCTACGGGTAAAGCAGGTCGCTTCCAAAGAGGCTTGATGATGGAACAACAAACTTGTGAAAAATTGGTTGTTGATGCTTATGTTGAACATTCATACAATAAGATGCTGCAAGCATTTGCATTAAACAAGACTGTACCAGATGCTTCCGTTGCTAAGAAGATTTTGGATGACATGATTCCAGTTAATGCTCCATACTGGCCAGAACTTAAATAATTAATTGTCATAACATAACTTCAATTCAAGAATAAAAATTAAGGTAGTTACTCAAATAGGGTGGCTACCTTTTTTGAGTACGACATGATATTCTTTTCTTAATAAGAAACAGTGATGAGAAAGGAAACAGAATGGATTTAGAAACAGCGGTCATGAAGAAAAAGGAAAGTTTTAATGAGACCGATAAAGCGATCGTTAGCTATTTATTGAAATATCCTGAAGCAGCAAGTCAGTTGAGTTTGCTGGAATTAGCTCAGAAATTATACGTTTCTAAGTCCGCTATTTTTCGCCTAAGCAAAAAATTGGGATTAAGTGGTTTCAGCGAATTGAAATTTGAATTGTCCGAGTTAGCTACACGAAAGGAGCAAAACGTTAAGAACAAGCAAACGCTAGATTTCAATACGGATTTACAAAAGATCATTGCTGAAACTTTTAAATATTTTAAGGGATTAAACTTACAACCATTTTTTTGCGGATTTAGATCAAGCGGAAACGATCTATCTTTACTCTACTGGCTGGCAGCAGCAAATTATCGCGGAATATTTGGCGCATAACTTTTTCTTAATTGGTAAAAAAGCAATTATTTTGCCTAGTGCACGCGACGAAGTGGCATTATTAGGGCGGTCTGCACGGGAAAATGACATGCTGTTTGTTATTTCATTTGGTGGTTTTAATAAAACAATTATTGAAGAACTTAAGAAGATTGATGTCGTGAATACTGAACTGAAATTGGTGTCACTGACTAGCTGGCAAACGGGAAAATTAGCCTCTCTTAGCGACTATAGCTTTTTCTTCAAAACTACGCCATTTCAATTTAGTAAGCAAAATGCGGTAACTTTTAGTTCGGCCTATGTTTTAATTGATCTAATCATGAATAGTTATGGTCGACATTGTGATTTGAGATAAAGGGGAACAAGATGAAGAAAATATTATTGCTATCAACTGGGGGAACTATTGCTTCCGTTGCTTCTGATGCAGGCCTAGTACCCAAGGAAACCGGTGAAGAGTTAATTAAAATGTTGGGAAAGTTGCCGTACGACATTCAAGTCCGCGATATTTTGCAATTAGATTCTTCTAATATCCAACCAGAAGAATGGAAATTTATTGCAGAAAATATCTATAAATACCGCAATGATTACGATGGAATTGTTGTTTCACACGGTACTGATACTATGGCTTATACGGCATCAATGTTGTCGTTTATGCTGAAAAATATTAATATCCCGGTTGTGCTGACGGGAAGTCAGGTACCAATTAACGTGGTCCTAAGTGACGCTCACGATAACCTACGGTTGGCTTTTGCAGCTGCAGCAACTTGTCCACCTGATGTTTATTTAGCCTTTCATAATAAAGTTATGCTGGGCTGCCGCAGTGTAAAGGTGCGGACTACCAACTTTGATGCTTTTGAAAGTGTGAATGTGCCACCAGTAGCAACCGTTTCTTCCGATGGGTTAGTTTTTAATTCAGAACATTTTCAAAAAGAACATGACGGTCAGCCAACCTTGAATACCAAAATTAATTCACACGTATCGTTGGTGAAACTATTTCCAGGCTTTGATCCTAATCTGCTTTTTGCGATGGTTAATAGTGGTTGCCGTGGAATTGTTATTGAAGCATATGGTCTAGGCGGGATGAACTTTATTCGCCGCAACATGGTAGCCGCAATTGGTAAGCTAATTCGTCAAGGTATTCCCGTTGTAGCCAGCAGTCAATGCTTGTATGAACGTAGCGATTTGACCAAATATGAGGTGGGGCGTGAGGCTTTGCTGGAAGGAGCTATTTCCGCTTGTGATATGACTTCTGAGAGTGCGATTACCAAATTAATGTGGGCTTTAGGGCAAGGGATGGACGTCCATCAAATTGCTGACTTTTTTGATACAAATGTTGCTGGAGAAGTAACTCTTAAGTAAAGGTAAATAATATTACAATTATGTTAATTGTAAGCGCAGCCATTCCCATAACGATCGGCTTTTTATATAATAAGAAATATAAGGAGCTGGGAACATGAAGAGTACAGTTTTACAGAAAGTTTGGCTTGTATTTGCCGCTATAGGAATTGGGGCTTCCCTTTTTGTTAACAATTCGCATCAACTGATCGAATCTAATGCAACTACAATTTCAAACGCAATTATTAATACGAAATAAAGATGACAGTCACTTAGGTGGCTGTTTTTTTGCATAATAAAAGAAAAAGAATTGGATGTGAACAAGATGGATTTTGAAGAAGCTAGAAATAAATTACAAATGATTGAAGAAATGCTCAATCGGATGCCCTTGATTCATGGAGAAAATGATGTTTTCAAGGTTACTGCTGATGAGATGGATGACTTTTTAGCCAATGTAACGCCTGATATAGATGGCAAACAAGTGACGGAACAAGGAAAAAAGATTTTGCACACTTGTCTACAAGTACTTAAGTTACGGCAAAAGGATGAGCGGCTAACACCTGAACAAAGTAGCTTATTAGCAGATATTGAACAGCTTAATTAATACAAAAATATGTTAAAATGGTTCTGTAGAAATCGCTTACAAAGAGGTGCGTTTTATGGAACTTTTAATTGCAACTCATGAAGGGTTGGCTGCGGGGTTAATGTCTGCACATGATATGTTGGCAGGCAAGAATGATCAGATCCTGACAATTGAATTAAACGACACAGGAATCAGAGATTTTAAGGCTCGTTTTGCTAAAGTCATGAATAAATATCAGAATAGTCAGATTTTGGTGCTAACTGATTTAAAAAATGGGACACCCCACTTAGTCGCTTCGGAATATGAAGATATATATCCTGAGCGAGTACGGGTAATTAGCGGTGTTAATTTGCCAATGGTGCTGGAGCTTAGCCATAAGATGATCAATGCTAGCTTGAATGAAAGCACCGAAAAGGCAATTCAGATTGGTCGTAGTCAGATAGATGTTGACCAATTGGCAGCAGCCAAAGTTTAATATCAAAAAAGACGATAGTGTTGTAATGCTACCGTCTTTTTGTAACTAATTAATCTTCAATTAAATTATTGTCATTAATAAAAATATTTCTAAACTTTGCCCAACCTTTTACTAACTCAACTTGTGCAATTGAAAGTAAAGCTAGGGTAACTACGATTAACCATTGTCCAGCTGACAAACTGGTAATGTGAAATGCATCTTGCATTGCTGGGACAAAGAGAATAATACCCATGAAAAATGCAGAGATAATGAATGACACTGTTAACCATGGATTATTGCCAGCTGATCTTTTCCAGATGGGATCAGTATTTGAATGCTGGTTAAATGAACGAATCATTTGGGCCAATGCTAAAATACTGAAGGCCATGGTTTGTCCGACAACTTGATTGCCGGTTTCTTTACCAATGAAGTAACCAGTTAAAGTAAGCAGGGCAACAAATATTCCTTGGGTAATAACCCGAATAACTAGGTCTTTTTCGAATAAAGTACCGGCTTTAACTGGCTTGTGTTTCATAATGTTTTTACTTGCTGGGTCTACGCCAAGAGCAAGGGCAGGTAGAGTGGCTGTAGCTAAGTTAACCCACAAGATGTGTACTGCCAATAATGGCGCATCCCAGTTAAAAATAGTTGCCGCAAACAAAGTGGTAATTTCAGCAATGTTACCAACTAGCAAGAACTGAATTACTTTTTGGATGTTGCGGTAAACGCGGCGACCTTCCTTGATAGCGTGCGCAATTGTGGTAAAACTATCATCAAGCAATATCATATCAGCCACGTCCTTAGCCACGTCTGTACCCGTTACACCCATAGCGACACCGATATCGGCAGCCTTTAAGGCAGGTGAATCGTTTACTCCGTCACCGGTCATAGCTGTTACCTCACCATTTCGCTTTAAGCTTTGAATGATGCGCAGTTTGTCAGCAGGAGAAACGCGAGCAAAAACGGTAGCCTTTTCAACAGCTTGATCTAATTCTGCATCAGACATTTGGTCTAATTCAGTTCCCGAGATTGCTAAGTCACCTGTCTGATAAATGTTTAACTTTTTCGCAATTGCCAAGGCAGTTACCTTGTGGTCACCGGTAATCATAATTGTGCGAATACCGGCTTCACGGCAGGTTTTAACTGATGCTGCAACTTCTTTTCGTGGTGGGTCAATCATGCCGACAATCCCGATAAAAGTCAAATTATTTTCCAAGTCAGCATTTGCTTCAGGTAAGTTATCCACTATTTTGGTAGCAAATCCTAGTACTCGTAAAGCGTCAGCTTGCATTTGGTGAGACAAGTGGGCAATTTGCTTTTTGTCTTGGGGTGTAATTTTACGCACGCCATTGTCAGTCATAATGTGTGTACATAACGGCAACATTTCGTCCGATGCACCCTTAGTGAAGACCGTTAATTGACCGTCAATTTTGTGCAATGTTGTCATCCGTTTTCTGTCCGAATCAAAGGGTTGTTCGAACAAACGGGGGAATTCTTTCTTTAAGTTAGATTGGTTAAAGCCAAGCTTTTGGGCAAAAGGAATTAAGGCTATCTCAGTTGGATCACCAATTTCTTTTTCACCGTTCAAGCTGGCATCGTTACAAAGAGCGCTAGCATAGGCCAAAGTTTGATTGGTTTTGTTTGCTGCAAGCTGATCAACTGCGTGACTTTGGCTGAAGTCATTCGTTGCTGCCTGTGTAACAGTCATTTTGTTTAAGGTTAAAGTACCAGTTTTGTCGGAACAGATGACAGTGGCGTTACCTAAGGTTTCGACTGCTGGCAACTTTTTGATCAAAGCGTTACGCTTAACCATGCGTTTAACGCCTAAGGCCATAACAATTGTCGCGGTTGCTGGCAGACCTTCTGGAATAATTGAAATTGCCAATGAGATAGCAACCAAGAATTGTGGTAAAAGTGGACGGCCATAGAAAGCACCAATTGCAAAGACCAAACTACAAATAATTAAGCCGATAATCGTTAAGACCATGCCGGCTTTAGCTAATTTGCGTTTCAATGGTGTTTGTACTTCAGTTTGATCTTCTAACATGCCAGCAATGGCACCCATTTCTGTTTGCATCCCAATTGCTGTCACGACGCCTTGACCACGACCATAAGTCACAATTGAGGAAGAAAAAGCCATATTGATGCGGTCACCAAGAGCACAATCTGGATTTAAAACAGCAGCTGCGTCTTTTTCTACCGGTACTGATTCACCAGTAAGGGATGCTTCTTGAATTTTCAAGTTAGCTGTTTCAATTAAGCGCAAATCGGCTGGAACCATGTCCCCATCATGCAAGGTAACAATATCACCAACTACTAATTCCTTGGCCGGTATGATTAATTCTTTGCCATTACGAATTACATGAGCAGTTGGCGCAGATATGTCACGTAACGCAGCTAAAGAAGACTGTGCCTTTTTTTCCTGAACTACTCCAATAATGGTATTAAGAACCACGATTGTCGCGATAATAATGGCTTCGGTATATTCGCCAAACATAGCAGATAAGAGGGCAGCTACTAATAAGATACCGATCATTGGATCAAAAATCTGCTCTTTGACCATTTGGATTACTGTTTTAGGAGGTTTAGCTGCGAGCTCGTTTAAACCAGCTTGCTGGCGTATTCGAACTTCGTCTTCAGTTAAACCAGTTTCGGTTGTTTTTGTATTTGTTAATACCTCAGACTGTTCGACAGCCCAAGGTTTTTGCCTGTGATTATCCATAGCGGACTAACCACTCCTTTCGTAAAAAAATAATGGAAAACGACCTACTAGCATAAGCCGTTCCCCATTTGAGAAACTTGTTCAGTTTTCATTTGCGTATCGGCAGCGTCATAGGCGCTTCTCGGTATGTAAATTATATAATATATAGTTTATCGTATTGTGACATAGTGTCAATATAACTAATCATGGTGAAAGAGTTCTTTAATTTTTCTTAACCAATTGTCTTTAGTAGAAGGAGTAGTTTTCGTTTGTGACGCAGAGTTAGTTTGCTCTATATGCTGTTTACTGGAAAAATGTTTAACATGTTTCGTCTTTTTTGGTGCAGATACGGACTGTTTTTTCTTAGTATTTTGATGATCATGCAATTTCATTGTTTTTGGTTGCTTATTTTGGCGCACATAATAATGGTCTTCATCAGTTTGTGCTTCCATCGCAATATCGGGACGCAAATAATATAGGTCTTGACCGTCATAGCTGTTAATTAAAAAGACAAGAATATCGTGTAAATCACAAATACAGTGCCAGGCTTGCTTTTGATCTGGTTCAATTTGGTTATCGTGGACAGCAGCGTTGCCCATGCGGCGTATTTCGTCAAATAAATCCATGATCGAAAGAGGGTAATCTAGTTCATTGCGTAAATAATGTGTATTATTACGCAAATTACGGTGTTCGCCATCATGAACTGTGTAATATGGACTGAGATTTTCTAACTTAAAAATTTTTTTGATTAGACTCTCTAATAGAAGACGTGAATTTGAAATAACGTCACGATAATCATCAATTGTGTATAATTTGTGGATTTTTTCAGCGGTAGGAAAGGCTTCCTTGAAGCTGCTATTTTTTACAAAATCAAAATTTACTTCCACTGTGCAATCCCCTCCAAAATAAAATAATGCTACTAAATATAATAAGAACTTCGTCTTGATTTGTGAACAAAAGATGTTTGCTTTTTTTGATCAACTTGTTAATCTAAGTTAAAAGGATTTGTGAAAAGGTGTTTTGATCAATGAAAAAACATAAGAAAATTTGGATATCGGGAGTTATTATCCTGTTAATTGGTATTGCATGGCTAATTGGCAATTTTTATTACACTAAAGAACGTCAAATTGACCGCATTGTAGCTAAAATGCAGGATCCTAAAACTGAGCTGGCTCAGTATGTCACGGCTTCAACGCCTGATATGGATGTGACAGATAAATCGCTGAAGCCGCTTCAAAATTACTTTAAAGAGCATCACAGTGCAGCTAAACGTTTAGCCTATAATTTGCGTCATAATCGCGATCATGGTGAAATCAGACTGATTCAAGATGGACGCAATTTTTTGCTTTTTCCAAAATATAAGTTGTGGATACAAGTATATCGCCCACAGGTGAAGACCAATCACGCTAATTCAACTTTGACGGTTAACCAAAAGGATTATGGTGAAATGGAAGGTGGCAACCAGAATTACTATCAAGATTTAGGTATGGTCTTTCCTGGTCGCTATCATATATTAGTTAAATCTAAGGTTAATGGTCGCCATTTAGATGCTGATTCGATTGTTAACATTTGGTCAGATAAGACTGTTGATATGAAGATCAAAACGGCCACTTTCCAAGTGCGCAGCGTTCCTAATGGTACGATCTATATCAATGATCGTAAGGCGGGTAAATTGAACCAGCATGGTAGCTATACTTTCAAGGATTATCCGATTGCTAAGCGAATGGAAATCTATATTAAGAGTAAGGCAGATGGTCAAACTATTAAGTCCGAAAGGGTAACGGATTTGTCGCAATCGATTAGTTCAGAATTTTCTAATAGTGAGGATGACGTCACTGATTATGATGGTACTGCTGAATATCAAGGCAATGGCGAAAAAGATGTCTATCAGGATGCAGAAGGTGACTATATTGTTAACCCGATTTGGCCTGGCTTGATTAAGGTTGGGGATGCAGCAAAGCTATTGTACAACACCCTTAAGTCGCCAAATGCAGATGACTTTGAAAATGGAAAAGAAAATCCAGACTATAAGAAGATTGCTAAGCAACTAAAGGAATGGCATAAAAAGAAGAGTATCAAGAAATTAAGTGTAAAGATCAAGGTGCTCTCTGTTTTACCAGGTAAGCGTAATTATAGTCGGATTAACTATGAAGTAACCTTTATTAAAAAGTATAAAGATAAGAGTAAAAAGAAAGAACGATTGTCGTATCAAAACGCTGTTTTCCACCAAAAAGATGGCAAACAATTGATTCAGACTTTGGGCGACTGCAAGTTAATAAAAACTAAAACAAGTGACTAAAGATTAGTTAGAGTAAGACTTCCTACTGTTAAAAATAGTAGGAAGTTTTTTAATAACAGTGAAGCTATATAAGAATATTGTTTTGCAAAAATAATTAAACAAACAAAATAAGATTAGGCCCGATTCGCCTAATCTTATTTTGCTATAAATGCATTAAATTCCACTTAGGTATCTTAATTTCGCCTTTCTCACTCATTGTCATAATAGTGATTGAAGCATTCTTAGGACCTGGAACCAAAGGAATATGGTCACCATAACGATACCAGAGACTTCTAATAGTGAAGCCGTGAGTAACTAGCAGAATGTTTTCAGCGCCATCCAATTGACTGATTAATTTAAAACCATCATCAAGACGAGCCCAATATTCTTCAGCGTTTTCTGCTTGGTGATAAGGATCGGCTTCTTTAATCCAATCCTTAATAGTATCGATGCTCTCATGAGCAAACATTTCTTGCCGTGTTCCGTAGCCGTGACTGCCACCAATCATTCGCCAAGCCATTTCGGAATCCATTCCTTCGAAGTAGCCGTAGAATTGTTCTCTGAAAAATGGACTAGCGATGTGCTGCAATTCGTCTTTGTTGGCGTTATATTTCATGATGATCTCACAGGTATCACTTGCTCTCTTAAGATCACTAGACAATGCAATGTCAAAAGGTACTTCGCTTAAAGCTTTACCAGCTTCTTCAGCGCCTTCAATTCCTGGTGTAGTTAATGGTGTGTCACACCAACCTTGCATCTTATTGTAGCGATTGATATAAGTTTGACCGTGACGGACGATATAAATTCTTTTCATATTTTTCTCCTCGTAAAAAGCTCACCCTTTATTGTAGAAAAAATAGGTGAGCTTTTAAAGTTAATTGTTTTCGTGGTAGATCTTTTTAACAGTTTTAATATCTTGCGGTTGAATCGTATAGATCGAACCCTTTGGGTACATGACTGAGACATTATTAGTGTGGTTTAAGCCAATTGCGTGGCCTAATTCGTGTTCAGCAGTATTAACGATTCGATTGTAACTGTAACCATACCATTCGTTTTGCAAATAGTAACGGTTCAAGTTGACCGTGGCCTTTAACAAATGTCCCGTAGCAGGGTTATAGGTAGTTGCTGTTTCTCCTGCGGCATTAGTGTCGCTATTATCGACTGTATTAATGACGATTTGAGCGTCTTTTTTATCATTTATTTGGTGAAAAGTAAAAGCACCGGTACGATTCCAAGCGTTCATTGCATTGACTGCAGCTGATCTTAGTTGAGCATTATTGCTAATATCGATATAAACCTTAGCTTCAGGATTTGACCATACACGATTGTCTGAAGAATCGTCATTTTCTGTTTTATCTGTGTCAGTTTTGATATTAGTAGTCTTTTTTTCGTTATTGGGAGAAATGGTCGTTTCGTTAGTTAGAAATTCGTTAATTCGATAGCTAAGTGTAGCTAGGGAGTCTTGCGTTGCGATACGAATATTGGGATTGTTCTGATAAGTCCAAACGCCAAGAGCGATAAGAGCAAGCAAGAGAACATTTCTCAGTAATTTAAAAAATCTTTTCATGTATATATCACCCCAATATGTCAAGATTATAGTCTCTAAAGTTAAAGTTTTCATCAATTTTTATTTATATTTTTCTCACGAGCAGGAAAACTATTATGAAAGCGCTATTCATGGTAAAATAGTATGCGAATTTTTAAAGAAAAGGTGATTAGATGGCTACAGCCAAAACTGAAAGAAACGAAAAAGAACTTGAACAAAAGCACCTTGATAATATTATGGGTCAGATCAAGGACCGCGAAAAAACTTTAAAAAAATCTATCAAATCAGCTGAAGGCGAAGCAAGAGAGCTTAATTCACACTTTTTTGACGATGTTAAATTGGATTATGATGGTTATTCCACCTCAATGGAAACAGCACTGTCAATCCACCAGCAGCAACAATTATTGAGTGAACGTGAACATGCTTGGCAACATTCAGCTAAGCAGCTAGAGACTGTAGAGTGTTTAGAGAAGCGACCATATTTTGCTCGGGTTGATTTTAAAGAAAAAAATGAGGACCGAACAGAGACGATTTATATTGGTCTAGGTTCTTTTGCAGACAAGGACGATCACTTCTTGATCTATGACTGGCGGGCACCAATATCTTCAATTTATTATGATGGTAAATTGGGTAAAGTTTCTTATAATTCGCCTGAAGGTGAAATTACAGTTGATATGACTAAGAAACGCCAATTTATGATTGAAGATGGCAAGATTGTGAACATGTTTGACACTGATGAGTCAATCGGTGATCAAATGCTCTTGGAAGTTTTGTCAGAAAAATCATCAACGCAGATGAAGTCAATCGTAACGACGATTCAACGCGAACAAAATAAGATTATTCGAAACACCAAAGCAGATCTGCTTTTTGTCCAGGGTGCGGCAGGTTCTGGTAAAACCAGTGCGATTTTGCAGCGGATAGCCTTTTTGCTTTATCGTTATCGTGGCAACCTGACTTCAAGTGATGTAATCATGTTCAGTCCTAACCAGTTGTTTAATGACTATATTAAGAATGTTTTGCCTGAAATGGGCGAACAAAACATGGTTCAAATGACTTACTGGCAGTTTGTTGCGCGGCGTTTGCCAGGTATGGAAGTTGAAAACTTGTTCAGACAGTTTGAAGATCAAACTGCAGACAGCAATATTTCTAAGTTTAAGGATTCAGTTAATTTCTTTAACTTGTTAACTCGTTATGCAGAGCACTTGAATAAGCGCGGTGTTATTTTTAAGAATATTTATTTCCGTGATAAGAAGAAGCCTTACTTTGATAAGGAAAAAATTAAGGAGATCTATTATTCTTTCAATGAAAATTACAAGTTGGCCAACCGAATTGATGCAACGCGTGAAGAATTGATCAAGATGTTGAATCGAAAGATTACGCCAGAAACTAAGAAGGCTTGGGTGGCACACGCTATTGAAGGAATGAGCCAATCTGAATTAAATGAGTTATATGATCGACCTGATCAAGAATTTGAGTCTGAGGCTAAGGAAGAGGCCTTTTTAGGTAGAAAAATTGTATTATCAGCCTTGAAGGGCGTGCATAAGCGTATTTTGCACAACCACTTTTTGAATATGCGAGCACAATACCTGAGCTTTTTGCGAGCTGTACCTAAGATGGTTGATCTATCTAAGTGGAATATTGATGAAAATGATTGGTTGGCTCATGTGGAAGAAGTTAAGAATAACTTTAAGCAGCACCATATTGCCATGAATGATGTTTCAGCTTACTTATATTTGTATGACATGATCACTGGTCGCAGGACTGACTTTGAGATGCGTTATGCCTTCATTGACGAAATTCAAGATTATACTCCATTTCAATTAGCTTACTTGAAGTATAATTTCCCACGGGCCAAGTTTACAATGTTGGGTGACTTGAATCAGGCTATTTTTACTAAGGATGAAAGTCGTAGCTTACTTAAGCAGATCTCTGGCTTATTTGATCCTGAAAAAACTGATGTGGTGCAATTAACGAAATCATATCGTTCAACTAAGGAATTGACCAATTTCACCAAGCAAATTTTGCGTCAAGGCGAAAAGATTGAAGCCTTTAACCGTAAAGGTCCTAAGCCTATAATTTGGGGCAGAAAAACCGATGATGAAGCAATTGATGTTTTAGTTAACGTTTTGCATAATAATGAACAAAATAAGCGTACGACAGCTGTTATTACCAAAGACTTAGCTGCAGCTAAATTTGTGCATGAAGAATTAGCTAAAAAAGGTGAAAACACGACCTTAATTGCGACTGCTAATCAGCGACTAGTTGATGGTACTCTAGTTGTGCCTTCTTACTTGGCTAAGGGACTAGAATTTGATGCGGTAGTCATGTGGGATGCCTCTAAAGCTGCTTACCATAAATTGGATGAAACTCAACTTGTTTATACTATTACCTCTCGTGCAATGTATAAGCTAGATATTATTTATACTGGAGAAAAGAGTCCATTGCTTGATGTTGATCCAGATACTTATGAAGAAAAATAATTGACAAAAGTTGCTAGATCATTTAAGATTTATTCAACATTAAAAACAACTTAGAACAGAAATAGTAATACTAGTCAAAGTAATAGAGAGTCTTTGCTGGTGGAAATAAGATATTTGCTAGTATGAATCACATCTGTGAGTTGGTCTTCTGAACAAAAGTAGGAAAATCCGGGATAGCCCGTTATAGCTAAAGGTTGATTATTGAACTTATTGAGGCAAGTTGCGTGAGCAATTTGTAAACATGAGGTGGAACCGCGATTACATTCGCCCTCGTAGCCGTTTGGCTATGAGGGTTTTTCTTTTAAAATAATCAACCTAGTGAGGCATTTCTGCGTGAGCAGGTGCGAACATGAGGTGGAATCACGAGCAGTCGTCCTCTTAGGTTAATCCTAAGAGGGCTTTTTTATTAGGAAAGAAAAATGAAGGTGAGAGTATGTCATTAAAATATATTGCAGAAATTTTACCCGCTCTTTTGTCAGGAGCAGGCATGACGTTAAGTATTTTTTTCTGGACGTTAATTTTAGCAACGCCATTAGGAATTTTGGTCTCATTAGGTGAAAAAAGTAAGTTTAAACCATTACGCTGGTTGGTTAACTTTTATGTTTGGATTATGCGGGGCACGCCCTTATTATTGCAATTGATCTTTGTCTTTTATGGCTTACCAATTATTCATATCGTCTTTCCCCGCTATCAAGCAGCCTTGTTTGCTTTTGTTTTGAATTATGCGGCTTATTTTGCGGAAATTTTTCGTGGCGGCTTCCAATCGATTGATGAAGGCCAGTTTGAAGCAGCGAAAGTTTTGCGCTTGAGCCGCTGGCAAACGATGACCAAGATCATTATTCCCCAGGTAATAAAAATTGTTTTGCCTTCAATTGGAAATGAAGTAATTAACTTGGTAAAGGATTCATCGCTAGTTTATGTCATTGGTTTAGGTGATTTGCTTAGGGCCGGCAATGTGGCAATGGCCAGAGACGTAACGCTAGTACCGTTAGTTTTAGTAGGTGTAATTTATCTACTGTTGATCGGTATTTGTGCTTTTGTTTTGAAAAAGCTGGAAAACCACTTTTCTTATTACAAGTAGTTGAGGTGAGAATATGTTAGAAGTGAAAAATTTGAGCAAAGAATTTAACGGTCACCAAATTTTGCGTGACATCTCCTTTACCTTGAAAGATGGAGAAATTATGACAATTGTAGGCCCATCTGGAGCGGGGAAAACCACCTTACTAAGAATTATTGCCGGTTTGGAAACAAAAGATTCTGGTGAAATTTTGATTGACGGTAAACCTTATGATTCAGGCAAGGTTGGCGTTGTTTTCCAAGATTATAATCTTTTTCCTAATTTGAACGTTTTACAAAATATCACTTTGGCACCTACTTTGGTATTAAAAAAGAGTAAAACTGAAGCAGAGCAGGATGCGCGTGTATTGTTAAAGCGTCTACAAATGAGTGGGCGTGAACAGCAATATCCTTATGAGTTATCAGGTGGGCAGAAACAGCGAGTAGCTATCGCTAGAGCTTTGGCTATGAAGCCGCGGATTCTTTGTTATGATGAGCCAACTAGCGCGCTAGATCCTAATTTACGTAAAGAAGTTGAGAAAATGATTTTAAGTTTAAAAAAATCTGGTTTAACTCAGCTGATTATCACCCACGACTTGAATTTTGCAGAGAATGTAGCGGATCAGATGCTCAAGGTTCAACCGTTAAGCGAGGATTAGGCAATGAAAAAATGGATTTTAGGTATTGTCTTGGCCTTAACATTATGTTTAACTGGTTGCCAAAGCGTACAAAAAGAAGCTAATACTCAAGATACATGGAATAAGATTGCCAGCAAAAAGCAAGTGGTAATTGGCTTAGACGATAGTTTTGTACCAATGGGCTTTGAAAAGAAAAACGGCCAATTGACGGGTTATGACATCGACTTAGCTAAGGCAGTCTTTAAACAATATGGTATTAAGGTTTCTTTTCAGACGATTGACTGGTCAATGAACGTTACAGAGCTGCGTAACGGTACGATCGACTTACTCTGGAATGGTTACAGCATTACGCCAGAACGACAGAAAAAAGTAGCTTTTAGCAAGCCATATTTACGTAATCGCCAGGTTATAGTTGTGAAAAAAGATAGTGGCATTAGTTCATTTAAACAAATGAAGAATTATGAATTAGGAATGCAAACTGGTTCAACAGCAGAGCAGTGGTATGAAACTAAACAAGACGTGCTGCATGCTAAGAAAACAGTTTTATATGATACGATTTCTAATTCGTTCTTGGATCTGAATGCAGGACGAATTCAAGGAATTCTATTAGATGAAGTTTATGCCGACTATTATATTGCTCACATGGCTAAAAGTAGCGAATACAAGGTAATTCAGAATGATCGCGTGCCAATGGACTTGTTCGCTGTGGGGATGCGTAAGGGAGACAAAACTTTGCGCAAAAAGGTTAATGAAGGTCTGGTTAAGTTGCAAAAAAATGGTCAATTGCGCAAGCTTAATGAAAAATGGTTTGGCAGAAACAATAGTTGGTTAGGCAAGTAATATGAAGATAGATAATTTTACTTTTAAAAAGATTGATGAAATGACAGCTAGAGAATTCTATTGCGTAGAAAGATTGCGCAACACGACTTTTGTAGCTGAGCAGAAGATAACTTTACCAGATTTAGATGATGAGGACCTAATTGCTGTTCAGGTTTATTTACTCAATCAAAAACAGACGACTGCCTTAGCGACTTGTCGTCTGTTTCAAGAAGATGGTAAATGGATGCTAGGACGCGTTGCTGTGTCAAAAGAAGCGCGCGGACAACAGCTAGGGTCGAAAATGATTACAGCTGTGCATAAATTTTTACGGCAAAATAAGATTGATGCAGTTTACTGTCACGCCCAAATGCGGGTAAAGCCTTTCTATGATAGCTTGGGCTATCAAGTTGTAGGCGAACCGTTTGATGAAGGCGGCGTAGAACACGTGATGATGAAGAGGGACTTGGCTTAGGCTAAGTCTTTTTTGATTACTGGCACGATTTGATTAACTAAAAACTCATTTCCTTGATCAGTTAAATGTTGCCCGTCGGCTTGATAATATGTCGATTTGTCTTTTAAGTTTCTCATTGCAGGTAAAATATCCACAAATTGTGCACCATGTGCCTTTGCGACTTTTTGGGCGATATTGTTAAAAAGATCGAGTCTTTCAGCACCATAATATTGAAAAATGTCACTTTCTGGATTGGGATTGCACAATCCCACAACAATGGCTTTGCCTACTGCACTAAGGATTTGAGCCAAGTTCTTTTCGTAGCTTTCTGGACTAATGCCCCAAGCTGTTGCGGCATCGTTATTGCCGTATTCAACAACAACTAGATCATGTTCTGGGGGAATTTGCTCCAAATAATCGACGCCTTCAACTGTGGTAGCACCGCTTTTAGAAATGTTTTCCACCTGTGCATAATTAATTAGTGCCTGTTGAAATAAATTAGTTACTAGGTTTGTATTTTGACCATTACGATATCCGTTAAAAATGGAATCGCCGAATAGGATTATTTTTTTCATATTTTTAGCGCTTTCTATTATAATAAGTTAGTGTTTTAGAAGGAATATGGATACGATATATGAGAAATTATACGAGTTTTAACAGAAATGAATGGGCTAAATTAGCTCCCTTAGATAAAGTCAATATTACCAAAGAAGAATTAGCTGATATCAAGTCTTTAGGAGACGTGATTGACCTAACCGACGTGCATGAGATCTATACCAGTTTGATCAGTTACTTACACTTAGTTTACCAACAAAAAAAGAATGCGCAAAAAGCACAAATCAAATTTTTGCATAAAAGTTTTTCACCAGCTCCGTTTATCATCGGTATTTCGGGTTCGGTTGCAGTTGGCAAATCAACCACTGCGCGTTTATTACAATTGTTGCTCAGTAGAACCTATCCAGAATTAAAGGTACACTTGATGACCACGGATGGTTTTATTTACCCTAATGAGGAATTAAAACGGCGCAATTTAATGCCCCGCAAAGGTTTTCCAGAAAGCTATGATATGGCTTTACTTAGCAACTTTTTGCGTGATGTCTTGAGTGGCAAAAGCGATATTGTTTATCCGTTGTATTCTCAAGAATTAAGCGATATAGTACCTGGGAAATATGGTCATGTAAAAAATCCTGATGTATTGATTATTGAAGGAATTAATACATTGCAATTGCCCGAGAGTGGACAAGTTGTGACTAGTGACTTTTTCGATTTTTCAATTTATATTGACGCTGAAGAAGATTTGATTGAAAAATGGTACATGCAACGCTTTAGAAAAGTACTTAAATTAAATAAAAATAAGCCAGATAATTTTTACTATAAAATGGCTAATGGACCGCTGGAAGATGCAATTCAATTGGCTGAAGAAACCTGGCAGATGGTTAATCTGGTCAACTTGCGTGAATATATTGCGCCAACCAAGGAACGTGCTAGCCTGATTTTACATAAGACTGACGGACATTTGATTGATCGGATATACCTGCGGCACATCTAATTTGGTATACTAGGTATTATGAATACGATTTATTTACTGTTGATAAAAAAATTTGCTTTGCCTCCAGCGTGTTTAAACTAGTCGAAAGGTAAGTTTAAATTAAAGGGAGAAGAAATAATGGTACAAGCAATTAATTTGAAAAAAGGTATGATTTTTAGCCAAGATGGCAAGTTGATTAAGGTATTGAAGGCTAACCACCATAAGCCTGGCAAGGGTAATACTGTGATGCAAATGGATTTGCGTGATGTAAAGAGTGGTGCAGTTGTTCACAAGACCATGCGTCCAACTGAAAAGGTAGACTTAGTTGAAGTAACTAAGAAAAAGGCTCAATACCTTTACGGCGAAGGTGATACTTATACTTTCATGGATACTGATACTTATGATCAATATGAAGTTTCAGCTGATCAATTGGGTGATGACGTTAAGTTCTTGATGCCTAACATTATGGTTGATATGGACTTTACAGATGATAACAAGATTATCGGTATTGAATTGCCATCAACTGTTGAAATGACCGTTAAGGAAACACAACCAGAGATTAAGGGTGCAACTGTAGCTGGTGGTGGTAAACCTGCTACTATGGAAACTGGCTTAGTTGTGCAAGTTCCTGATTTTATCAAGAATGGCGAAAAGCTAATTATTGGTACTGAAAACGGTGATTACAAGTCACGTGCAGATAGTCAACCTAGATAAAAGATAAGAAAATAATCCTCAACTTGTGCATAAGTTGGGGATTATTTTAGATTACAGCCTTTGTTCTAGCATTAATTTTTACGGTATGTTTGTGTTCACCGTGGATCATTTTAACTTTCCAAATTGAGTGATTATTGTCATCAGTTAACTCCCATGAAATTGGTGTCCCTCCACTAAATTCTTTTAGGGCAATTTCATTAGCTTCTTGGCGTGAAATTGTCTTTTTTAGGTTCAAGGACGCATCTTTTTCGTAGTCATAGTCAAGCACCTGCGTAGATTGACCTAGGATTTTGTTATTAGTTGCGTCAACCTGAATAGTGCAGTCTTTACGGTCATCATAACCCACTATGTCATAAACATAGATATCTTTACTTAAACTAAGCGTGATCGATTTGACTACTGCATGTGTATATAATGATTTGAATTTCTGGACGGCGGAATCCTGTGAGAGATTAATCTGTGGCAAGTTATTGCTAGAATAGCTGATCGTTTCCGGCTTAGCTGCTAAATTAGTAGTTCGAATGGTAAAGTTACTTACTTTTGACGACTGATTATTTAGATAGATCGTTGTCCCAATTATTCCAACAAGTAACCCAGTGATAATGCTGCTGGTAATGATAAAAAATTTTCTCATGAATTCCACCTCGTTATTATGTTCTATATGTTTACTGATATTATATATTACATAACCACAAAGTGACAGTTTATCACTAGGTGTTTTAAATTTTCTTATGGCTTTTGGTACAAAAATGCAATATTTTTACACGAAAAGAAAAATTAATGCTAAAAGCGCGGGTAGCATTTGTACTAGGAAGATTTTTTTAGTTGCAGTGAATCCGCCATAAATTGCTACTACGACAATTAAACTTAGAATTAATTTCCATACGTTAAAAAGAATAGGGATAGGAAAAATAAAGAAAGCAACGATCAAAATTACACTCAACATCCCATTGTAGATACCTTGGTTAGCTAGTGAAACTTGAGCAGCTTCTTGTTTAACAAAATTGATATCCATGTCGAAAGCCTTAGCTTGTTGTTCAGGTTTACCAAACATTTCTAAGAAACAGATACCGATATGCTCAATAGCCACGATAAATGTTAGGATTGTTCCAATAAGTGTGAAAAGAGTGTAAGGACCATATTTTATAATTTCCATAAAAATTCCTCCAAATATTTTTCTATAATTATACAATAGCTAAGTGTAAAATAGTTTGCGGTGACGCTTAGTTACAAATTAAAAAGGAGCCAAATCCAATTTAGGACTTGACTCCAAAACAAAAAGACCAGTAGTCTGATGTTAAGCAAAAAATACATTAGAAGCTGGTCTTTTATGAACTCAATTGTAACTGAAATCGTAGGTATTTTAAAGTCTGAAACTAATATTATTAAACGTGAAAGAGCTTTGGCAGTCTTCTTTCTCAATTTGATTAGGAACTTAATGGCCTTAGCCTTGGAACAAGTCGATCAAGAGCTAAGCGAATCAATGAAGAATCAGGGCTACCAGATTGAAAAGAAGAATCAACGTTCAATCAATATGGCTTTTGGTGAAGTAACCTATGCTAGAAGAAGATATGTAAAAGCTGGTACGGAAAGCCGCTATCCGTTAGATGAATTGATGGGCTTTGATAAATATAAGCATTACAGTGTTTTAGCCGTCAGAAATATTTTAGAAGTAAGCAGCGCTGCCACCTATCGCAATACTGCCTTAGCTGTTAATTGCCTTTCAGGCTTTAATATTAGCCATGCTCAGTTTGGCAATCTGGTTAAAGCTGCTGGTCAAAAGATTAAAGAACAACAAGAAGCTGACAGTCGCTATGAGGCACAGACATCAAAGAAAAAAGTGCCAGTACTGTATCTGGAAGGCGATGGCGTCATGATTAAGGCACCAAAGGTCGGTTAGAGTTTCATCGCTATCAGGTTTGTGAAGGCATTCGTAATGTAACTTACAAACGCAGAGAGCGAGTTAATGCCAAGGAATTTGTATCGTTAAGCCGTTTAGATGCTTTGAATGAAGCTAAAGAATATTTAGCTAACGCTTATGATTTGACTGACACTTTGATTATTAGTAATGCCGATGGCGGAGCTGGCTACACTGAAAAAGACTTTGACGAAATTGTCAGTCGTTGTGCTAAACATGAGCACTTTTTGGATATTTTCCACCTAAACCAAAAGATTAAAGATCGTCTTTGCTTTGCCCCAGAGCTGCAGGGTAAATTGATCCATGCCTTAGAGTTTAAGTACGACCGTGGCTTAGTGAATACAATCTTGAATACCGCTGAAAGTAAACTGATTGATGAGCTAGATACTGCGCAAAACCATGAGCATCTGGCCCGACTTCGCAGCTATATCGATCGCCGCTGGAGCGATATCAAACCGTTCGAAATGCGCAATTTGAAGGCTGCTAAAGCAATCGGTACCTGTGAGAGCAATCACCGCAAGTACACTTATCGGGTTAAGGGACAAGGCAAATATTGGTCTAAGGCTGGCGCAGAAGGCATGCTCAGAATCTTAACCTGCATCAAGAATCATGACTTAGAGCAATGGCTCAACAGCGACTTTGAGACAGGCAGGCTGATCAGTTTGGACCGCAAGAAATTACAGGCAGCAGCTAGAGATAGCTTAAAGCGACGCCATGAAACGCATATTGGAATTAAACACGGAGGGTTAACAACAGAAGTTGCTGGCGGAAGTTATTTAAGTAAATTCAATCGAATGTTAAACCACATAAATTATTAAGAAATCAAGGTCAGACTAATGGTTTTTAGGCTACCGCAAAAACATTGACACTTACATACAATAGATTTTTGTTGACAATCGTGATCGAATAAATTATGATTATTCTTATC